>OJJD01000007.1_pt1 | contig 291126 bp, 245 predicted proteins | sample 1596011 | NCBI WGS metagenome assembly OJJD01 (sample SAMEA4350113, study PRJEB24818) | metagenome | biome: human; feature: gut; material: faeces | place: Denmark | collected 2013-09 | reverse complement strand
GACGTCACTGCCCGGCTGTATGCGCGAGGTTACCGACTGCGGCCTGAGTTTTTTAAATGGCGGAAAATCGTGTTGAGGCCAACGCCCATAATGCGGGCGGTTGCCCGGCATCCAACGCCATTCATGGCCATATCAATGATTTTCTGGTGCGTACCGGGTTGAGAAGCGGTGTAAGTGAACTGCAGTTGCCATGTTTTACGGCAGTGAGAGCAGAGATAGCGCTGATGTCCGGCAGTGCTTTTGCCGTTACGCACCACCCCGTCAGTAGCTGAACAGGAGGGACAGCTGATAGAAACAGAAGCCACTGGAGCACCTCAAAAACACCATCATACACTAAATCAGTAAGTTGGCAGCATCACCGGAAAAGGCGTAGAACTTCTTCACCATCTTTTTCCAGAACAACATAACAACAATCCTCGATTTGAAACATCGGCGCTATTTTAGTCAGCGCCGACAAATCGTAAAGTCTGTTGCCTCGTTCCGTTCCCGGGGCGGTGTCAACCTTTTTGGTCACTATGTCGTCAAATTCGATTGCCGCGAATTTGACGGGGTTGACAATGGTTTACGCCATAAACCAGTAATAAAACAGACCGACTTTCAGGCCGAGGATCACAATGTAGGCGCAGCAGTATTTCATGGTGCCAGACATAATCTGGTTGGCCTGACCGTCCATTTTGGTGGCAGAAACTGCGATGGCGATGCTTTGCGGCGAAATCATTTTCCCCCCCGTAGCGCCAGAGGTATTGGCCGCCGCCAGCCAGTTAGGATCGATATGTAACTTGCTGGCGGCAATGGTTTGCAGCTTGCCGAACAGAATGTTCGAGTTGGTATCGCTGCCGGTCACGAACGTGCCCAGCGCGCCAATCACCGGGGCGAGGAAGACGTACGAGCTGCCGGTCAGATCGACAATCGACTGGGCCAGCGTGGAGATAATCCCGCTGAGATCCATCACCGTGGCCAGCGCGACGATCGCCATAATTGCGACGATAGAGTTTTTAAGCTGGAAAATCGTTTTGATAAATACTTCCAGCATCCCACGTGCGGACGCTCCCTGAATAAAACCGCCGATAATGGTCGCAAAGATGATCAGCATCCCCGGTGTGGTCGCCCATTCAACTTTCAGCGCCATCGTTTTGCCGTCAGCCAACGTGAAATGCAGCACCGAAGCCAGTTGGGATGCCGCGCCTTTTATTGTCGGGAACAGCGGCGAACACAGCAGGATAAACACAAAAATAAACAGATAAATAGAGCCAACCCGGAACAACACTTTTGCCGAGCGCGGCGTGGTTTCGCGGGTATGGCTGACCTCAATGCGCCACTCGGGATCGGTTTTCCCTTTGCGCAGGCGACTGACCATCGCCACGGCAAACAGGCTGACCAGGCTACCGGCAAAGGCGGGTAATTCCGCGCCAAGATGGATGGCGACAAAATATTGCGGAACCAGCGTGGAAATGCCGCAAATCAACGTGATCAGAAATACGCCGCGAATGGCTTTCAGGCCACCGCCAATAATGCAGACAATCACAAACGGCAGCAGGATATTAAACAGCGCGAGCTGCAAAATAATGGTTCCGCCTAAGGTATAAACCGGCAGATTAACCTGCTCTGCCAGAATAGAAACCGGGATCCCAACCGCGCCAAATGCGGTCGGAACGGTATTTGCTACGAGGGAAGCAATCGCCGCCTTCAACGGGTTGAATCCCAGCGCAATGAGAATACCGATCGGAATAGCGACCGCCGTGCCATAGCCCGCAGCGGCTTCAAGAAATCCACCAAAACACCATGAAATCAGCAGCACCTGAATACGCTTATCTTCGCTAATGCTGGCGAGAATATCGCGCAGAATATCCAGCGCTTTGGTCGCCTGCATGACGTTATAACTGAAGATAGCGCCGAGGATAACAATTACGATCGGCCATAGTCCCTTCAGTGCACCATAGCCTATCGCGGCTTTCAGATTCTGTGTGGGCATTTCCCAGAATATTGCCGATAGTGCAGCGGTGAATACCAAAGAGATCAGTACGGAATAATGGATGGGCATTTTTAATTTCAGTATTAAAAATACCATCAGCAGCAAAGGAGAGAGTGCCAGAGCAAACATTAAATATTCGTGCATTACAATTCCCGATTTACTTTTTTAGACTTAACTATATTTAGGGGGAAGGAGGCTACCTTAATAATAAAATAAAAAATGCAAACTGAATCGCTTCAGTGAAATAAAGTTACAAAGGTTAATAATTGTATAAATAATGTTATTTTTTTTATTAAATATGAATAACCACTAAATATAATAATACCCATTAGAGTTAATCATTAATAGGTATGAAATGGTCTTTGCAATAAATGAAATAAGCGTTTTGGCATCCAGTAAAAGAACGGAGTATGAATTATGTGGTAGTGGTAATTTCATTAAAAAATGTGAGCGGTGCCGAAAGAAATAAAATGGGGTATTGCATGTGGATATTGATTGAGGGAATATTCTGTTTTGTCGTACAAATGAACTTATGGCCATTTTCACTGGCCCTGATATAAGGAGCGGAGAGCCGCCCTCCATGAAACATACTGATAATAAGACCTTTTTGACAACTCTTACCCAATTGGTTGGCCCTGCTCATATCCTCACCGAACCGTCAAAAACTGCGCGTTACCGTAAGGGTTTTCGCTCGGGTCAGGGTGATGCTCTGGCGGTGGTTATCCCCGGCTCTTTGCTTGAACTCTGGAAAGTCCTTAGCGCCTGCGTTGAGGCCGATAAAATAATCCTGATGCAGGCGTCGAACACTGGCCTGACTGAGGGTTCGACGCCCAATGGTAATGATTACGACCGCGAGATCGTCATTATCAGCACGCTGCGGCTGGACAGTCTGCATGTGCTGGATGAGGGTAAGCAGGTGCTGGCTTATCCGGGCACCACGCTGTATTCGCTGGAAAAGGCGCTGAAGCCGTTTGGCCGTGAGCCGCATTCGGTGATTGGCTCTTCGTGCATCGGCGCGTCGGTTATCGGCGGTATCTGTAATAACTCCGGCGGTTCTCTGGTCCAGCGTGGCCCGGCTTATACCGAGATGTCGCTGTTTGCCCGTATTGATGAACAGGGACGCTTGCAGCTGGTCAATCACCTCGGCATTGAGCTAGGTCAGACGCCAGAGCAAATCCTTGCCCGGCTGGATAACAATGCGATTGAAGCCGTGCTCGTCAACCATGACGGGCGTCACGCGCACGATCACGACTATGTTAGCCGCGTGCGGGACATCAATGCCGACACGCCAGCACGTTACAACGCTGACCCGGATCGCCTGTTTGAATCCTCTGGCTGCGCGGGCAAGTTAGCGGTGTTTGCCGTACGTCTGGATACCTTTGAAGCCGAGAAGAACCAGCAGGTCTTTTATATCGGTACCAATCAGACTGATGTCCTGACTGAGATTCGCCGCCACATCCTGGCGAATTTTACAAACCTGCCGGTTGCTGGGGAGTATATGCACCGCGATATCTATGATATTGCAGAGAAATACAGCAAAGATACCTTCCTGATGATCGACAAACTTGGCACGGACAAAATGCCGTTCTTCTTCAACCTGAAGGGGCGTACCGAGGCCATACTTGAGAAGGTGAAGATCTTTCGCCCGCACTTTACCGACCGCGCGATGCAGGCTTTTAGCCATCTGTTCCCGAGCCATCTCCCGGCGCGGATGAAGACCTGGCGCGATAACTATGAACACCATCTGATGTTGAAAATGTCCGGTGAGGGTGTGGCCGAAGCCCAGGCATGGTTAACGGACTATTTTAAATCGGCCGAGGGCGCGTTCTTTACCTGTACCGCGGAAGAGGGCAGTAAGGCGTTTCTGCATCGTTTTGCCGCCGCGGGTGCTGCCATTCGTTATCAGGCCGTTCATTCTGACGAGGTTGAGGATATTCTCGCGCTGGATATTGCATTACGCCGCAATGATACCGAATGGTATGAGCATTTACCGGCGGAAATTGACAGTCAGTTGGTGCATAAACTCTATTACGGCCATTTTATGTGCCATGTATTCCATCAGGATTATATCGTTAAAAAAGGCGTAGATGCCCACGCGTTAAAAGAACAGATGCTGGAATTACTGCGCCAACGCGGAGCGCAATATCCGGCGGAACACAATGTCGGCCATCTGTATAAAGCGCCGGAAAATTTGGCACGTTTTTATCAGGAAAATGATCCGACCAACTCTATGAACCCAGGTATTGGTAAAACCAGCAAACATAAAAACTGGGCATGAAATACGAATGAACATTTGTTTGATATCGCGATATCAAGCGCAATAAACAGAAATGAAGCAATGGAGTAGTTATTGTGAATGTAAATTTCTTTGTCACCTGTATTGGTGACGCACTGAAATCACGGATGGCACGAGACTCCGTATTGCTGCTGGAAAAACTGGGTTGTCGCGTTAATTTCCCCGAGAAGCAAGGGTGTTGCGGTCAGCCAGCCATCAACAGCGGTTACATCAAAGAGGCGATCCCCGGGATGAAAAACCTGATCGCCGCGCTGGAAGACAACGACGATCCGATTATCTCCCCGGCGGGCTCCTGCACCTACGCGGTTAAAAGCTACCCGACGTATCTGGCCGATGAACCGGAATGGGCGCTGCGTGCTGAGAAAGTTTCCGCGCGTATGCAGGATCTCACCTCCTTTATCGTCAACAAACTGGGTGTGGTGGACGTTGGTGCCAGCCTGCAGGGCCGCGCTGTGTATCATCCTTCCTGTAGCCTGACCCGCAAACTGGGAGTGAAGGAAGAGCCGCTTACGCTGCTGAAAAACGTGCGCGGACTGGAGCTGTTGACGTTTGCCGATCAGGATACCTGTTGCGGCTTTGGCGGGACGTTCTCGGTCAAGATGGCCGAGATATCCGGTGAGATGGTGAAAGAGAAAGTATTACATCTGATGGACGCAAAGCCGGAATTTTTGATTGGCGCAGACGTTAGCTGCCTGCTGAACATTGGCGGTCGACTGCAACGGGAAGGCCAGCCGGTCAAAGTGATGCATATTGCTGAAGTGCTGATGAGCCGCTGAGGGGAAAGAGATGTCGATAAAAACCAGCGATGTAGAATTTAAACTGCGTATTCGTCAGCAGATAGAAGATCCGATTATGCGCAAAGCCGTGGCTAATGCGCAGGAGCGTATCGGCGCGAATCGGCAAAAAATGGTCGATGAGTTAGGCCACTGGGAAGAATGGCGCGATCGTGCCAGCCAGATCCGCGATCACGTTCTGAGCAACCTCGACGCTTACCTGTACCAACTCTCCGAGAAAGTGACGGAAAACGGCGGACACGTCTATTTCGCCAAAACCAAAGAAGATGCCACTCGCTACATTTTGCAGGTCGCGCAGAGTAAAAATGCGCAGAAGGTGGTGAAGTCCAAGTCGATGGTGACCGAAGAAATCGGCGTCAACCATGTGTTGCAGGATGCCGGAATCCAGGTGATCGAAACCGATCTCGGGGAATATATCCTGCAGTTGGATCAGGATCCGCCTTCGCACGTCGTGGTTCCGGCGATTCATAAAGATCGCTACCAGATCCGCCGCGTGCTGAACGAACGTCTGGGGTACGACGGCCCGGAAACCCCGGAAGCTATGACCTTGTTCATTCGTCAGAAGATCCGCGAGGATTTCCTCAGTGCCGAAATCGGTATTACTGGCTGTAACTTTGCCGTGGCGGAAACCGGCTCGGTGTGTCTGGTGACCAACGAAGGCAACGCGCGCATGTGCACCACGCTACCGAAAACGCACATTGCGGTGATGGGCATGGAGCGTATCGCGCCGACCTTTGCCGAGGTGGATGTGCTGATTACCATGCTGGCGCGCAGCGCCGTGGGCGCACGTCTGACGGGCTACAACACCTGGCTGACCGGCCCGCGTGAGGCGGACAACGTTGACGGACCGGAAGAGTTCCATCTGGTGATTGTCGATAACGGTCGCTCGCAGGTGCTGGGCTCAGAGTTTCGCGATGTGCTGCGCTGCATCCGCTGCGGAGCCTGTATGAACACCTGTCCGGCGTACCGCCACATCGGCGGGCACGGCTATGGCTCTATCTATCCCGGCCCTATCGGCGCGGTGATTTCTCCGCTGCTCGGCGGCTATAAAGATTTTAAAGACCTGCCGTACGCCTGTTCTTTGTGCACGGCTTGTGACAGCGTCTGCCCGGTGCGTATTCCGTTGTCAAAACTGATCCTGCGTCATCGCCGGGTGATGGCCGAGGAGGGCATTACGCCGAAAGCCGAGCGACGGGCGATCAAGATGTTCGCCTATGCCAATAGCCATCCGGGGCTGTGGAAAGTCGGGATGATGGCGGGCGCGCATGCGGCGAGCTGGTTTATCAATGGCGGCAAAACCCCGCTCAAGGTTGGCGCGATTGGTGACTGGATGGAGGCGCGCGATCTGCCTGATGCTGACGGCGAGAGCTTCCGCAGCTGGTTTAAGAAACATCAGGCGCAGGAGAAAAAGAATGGATAACCGTACCGCGTTTTTAAACACCATCGCCCAGGCGCTGGGTCGCCCGCTGCGCTTCGAACCGCAAGCGGATGCCGCACCGGTTAACAACTATGCCAACGAGCGCCTGACCGAGCTTAGCCCCGAGCAGCGCTGCTCTGCGTTTATCCAGTTTGCCAGCGAAGTGATGCTGGCCCGCTGCGAACTGACCAGCGAGGACCAGGCCGCAGACGCGGCACTGCGCCTGTGCGAAGAATTGGGTCAGCAGCCGGTGGTGCTGAGCGGCGACAGCCGGCTGGTGGAGCTGGGCATCACCGAACGCTTGCAGCAGGAATGCAACGCCGTGGTCTGGGATCCGGCGCGTGGTAGCGAAAATATTACCCAGGCCGAGCAGGCGAAAGTCGGCGTGGTGTATGCCGAATATGGCCTGACCGAGTCCGGCGGCGTGGTGCTGTTTTCCGCACCGGAGCGCGGGCGTTCCCTGAGCCTGTTGCCAGAGTCCTCGATTTTCGTGCTGCGTAAAAGCACCATCCTGCCGCGCGTGGCGCAGCTGGCAGAAAAACTGCATCAGAAAGCACAGGCCGGTGAGCGTATGCCATCGTGCATTAATATCATCAGTGGACCCAGCTCGACGGCGGATATTGAACTTATCAAGGTGGTTGGGGTACATGGCCCGGTGAAGGCGGTGTATCTGATTATTGAGGATTGTTGAGACAGGATGGAAAACCGCTCTGGCGCTGTGGGCCAGAGCGGTATCAACGTTATGCAATCATGCTGATGATCAACACGATAATCAGGCCAACCACGGAGTTTACCAGCTCCAGCAGACCCCAGGTTTTCAGCGTATCCTTCACCGACAGGTCAAAGTAGCCTTTGAACAGCCAGAACGAAGCATCGTTGATATGGGTCAGTGTGTTGGAACCCGCCGCTGTTGCCAGTACCAGCAACGCCGGGTCGACGCCCACCAGTTGACCGGTTGCCGGGTCGAGGATTGCTGCGCTAATAATCCCCGCGGCCGTCATGGCTGAGACCACGCCCTGACCCGTTGCCAGACGAATCAGCACGGTTATCAACCACGCCATGATGTAGGGAGAAATATTACCGTGCGACATCAGCATGCCGATGGTATCGCCGATGCCGGTATCGATAATGGTTTGCTTCAGTACGCCGCCCGCGCCGATGATCAGGATCACCATGGCGATGCTTTTCACCGCGTTTTCAAAGGCGTTCATTACCCACTGCATGTCATGACCGCGCGCGGTACCAAACAGCACGAAGGCGACAACCATGGCGATAAACATTGCAATCGGCGAGGAGCCTAAGAAGTTGACCACTTCCCACGCCTGCGTCCCTTTCACCAGCCAGATGTTGGCGATGGTGGTGGAGATCATGATGATCGCCGGGATCAGCGGCACCAGGATAGAAACTCCGAAGGACGGCAGGTTGTTCTGGTCAACCGGTACGTCGGCCTTCATGAATGACGGCGTTGGACGATCGAGGTTGCCGAGGAATTTCGGCAGAATAAGCCCGGCGCAGATCACGCTCGGAATGGTCACCAGGATACCGTAGATGTAGACCATGCCCATGTCAGCGCCGTAGGCGTTAACCAGAGCGACCGGACCCGGCTGCGGTGGGAACAGTGAGTGAGCGGTGGTGGCGGCGGCAACCGCAGGAATCGCCAGCTTGAGGAACGGGATCTTCGCTTCCGCGGCAATGACGATCACCAGCGGTGCCAGCATAATAAACGCCACTTCATAGAACATCGCCAGGCCGAAGATCAGACCAATAATGATCACCGACAGCTGCACGTAACGTAGACCGAGTCGCGCCAGCAGCGTATGGGCAATCTGATGCGCCGCCCCGGAGTCAACCATCAGCTTACCGATGACTGCCCCGAATACCACGATAATCGCCAGCTCCCCCAGCGTGCTGCCAAAGCCGGATTTCATGGTATGCAGCAGTTCCATTAAATCCATTCCCGCCAGCATACCGACCGAGAGTGCCGCCAGCAGCAGGGCGACCATCGAGTTTATTTTGAATCTTAAATTGAGCACCAGCATCAGGCCGATGCCGAATACAACCCACAGAATATTGAGAACGTGCATATAACGTCTACCTTACTTTGGTTGAACTATTATGATTTTGGTTGAGATGTTACATATATTGGTCAACCTATGATGCGATGGATGTCACATTGCGTTACATGTTTACATTAATACTGGGTTGTCTGGACGTAAAAAGGCGATCTAATCAGCAGGTATCGTGATTTGGTTAACCAATTTAGCGCTTCAGGTTGACATGTAATACCAAAAGGAGGAATTTATGTGCCATATCGTCGAGTCCATAACGTAAATGAGGAATAAAACATGGAACAGACATGGCGCTGGTATGGTCCTAACGATCCGGTCACCTTAGCGGATGTACGTCAGGCGGGTGCTACGGGCGTTGTTACCGCCTTGCACCATATCCCGAACGGGGAAGTGTGGACGGTTGATGAGATCCTAAAACGCAAAGCCATTATTGAGCAGGCGGGCCTGGTATGGTCGGTCGTCGAAAGCGTACCGATCCACGAAGACATTAAAACCCGTTCCGGCAACTATCAGCAGTGGATTGCCAACTACCAGCAAAGCCTGCGTAACCTGGCCGAGTGCGGCATTCGTACCGTGTGCTACAACTTTATGCCGGTTCTCGACTGGACCCGTACCGACCTGGAATACGTCCTGCCGGACGGCTCCAAAGCGCTGCGTTTCGATCAAATTGAATTTGCCGCCTTTGAGCTGCATATCCTCAAACGCCCGGGCGCGGAAGCGGACTACACCGCCGAAGAGATTGCGCAGGCGCATGAACGCTTCACCACCATGAGCGAAGAAGACAAAGCACGTCTGACCCGCAATATCATCGCCGGTTTGCCGGGCGCGGAAGAGGGCTACACGCTCGACCAGTTCCGCCAGCATCTTGAACGCTATAAGGATATCGATAAAGCTGCGCTGCGTGAGAATTTTGCCGTCTTCCTGAAGGCGATTATTCCTGTAGCAGAAGAGGTCGGTGTGCGCATGGCGGTACACCCGGACGATCCGCCGCGCCCAATCCTTGGCCTGCCACGCATTGTTTCCACCGTGGAAGACATGCAGTGGATGGTCGATACGGTCAACAGCATGGCGAACGGTTTCACCATGTGTACCGGCTCCTACGGCGTTCGTGCGGATAACGACCTGGTCGACATGATCAAACAGTTTGGCCCGCGCATTTACTTCACCCATTTGCGCTCCACGCTGCGTGAAGATAACCCGAAAACTTTCCATGAAGCGGCGCATCTTAACGGCGACGTCGACATGTACGAAGTGGTGAAAGCGATCGTTGAGGAAGAACAGCGCCGTAAAGCCGAGGGCAAAGAGGATCTGATTCCTATGCGCCCGGACCACGGTCACCAGATGCTTGACGACCTGAAAAAGAAAACCAACCCAGGTTACTCCGCGATTGGTCGCCTGAAAGGCCTGGCGGAAGTGCGTGGCGTTGAGATGGCTATCCAGCGCGCTTTCTTTAGCCGCTAAAGCAGTGTTGCCGGTCGCCTGTCTGGCCGGCTTTTTTCTTTTCTCTCCGTTGGTCTTTCCGACGGGATCTGGAGTTCACGATGACAACGACAATTGCCAATAGCAACCTGCCGGTTGCACGCCCTGCATGGAACAGCTCTCGTCTGCAATCCCGCATTGTTCACCTGGGATGCGGCGCTTTTCACCGCGCGCATCAGGCGCTGTACACCCACCATCTGCTGGAAACCACCGACAGCGACTGGGGTATCTGTGAAGTTAACCTGATGCCGGGTAATGACTGCATACTGATTGAAAACCTGCGCAAGCAACAATTGCTGTATACCGTGGCGGAAAAAGGCGCGGACAATACCGTGCTGAAAGTGATTGGCTCAATGAAAGAAGCCCTGCACCCGGAGCTTGATGGCTGTGATGGTATTTTACAGGCCATGGCGCGCCCGCAGACGGCAATTGTCTCGCTGACGGTCACGGAAAAAGGCTACTGCACCGATGCCGCCAGCGGTCAGTTAGATCTCAATAACCCACTGATTAAACACGATCTGGCGAATCCGGCCGCGCCGAAATCGGCGATTGGTTACATCGTACAGGCGCTGCATCTGCGTCGTGAGCAGGGGCTGGCGGCCTTTACCGTGATGTCCTGCGATAACGTGCGCGAAAATGGCCATGTGGCGAAAGTTGCGGTGCTGGGCCTGGCGCAGGCGCGCGATCCGCAGCTGGCGCAGTGGATTGAAGCGAACGCCACTTTCCCATGCACCATGGTCGACCGCATTGTTCCGGCGGCGACGCCAGAAACGTTGCAAGAGATTGCCGACCAGTTGGGCGTTTACGATCCGTGCGCTATCGCCTGCGAACCGTTCCGCCAGTGGGTGATTGAAGACAACTTTGTTAACGGTCGTCCTGATTGGGACAAAGTCGGCGCACAGTTTGTTGCCGACGTAGTACCGTTTGAAATGATGAAACTGCGCATGCTCAACGGTAGCCACTCTTTCCTCGCTTATCTGGGCTATCTTGGCGGTTATGAAACCATCGCTGACACCATGACCAATCCAGCGTACCGCAAAGCGGCGTTTGCACTGATGATGCAGGAGCAAGCGCCAACGCTGTCGATGCCGAAAGGTACCGATCTCAATGCCTATGCGACGCTGCTGATCGAGCGTTTCAGCAACCCGTCTCTGCGCCACCGTACCTGGCAGATTGCGATGGACGGCAGCCAGAAACTGCCACAGCGTCTGCTGGATCCGGTGCGTCTGCATCTGCAAAACGGCAGCGGCTGGCGTCATCTGGCACTGGGCATCGCGGGCTGGATGCGCTACACCCACGGTGTGGATGAACAGGGGCAAGTCATTGATGTTGTCGACCCAATGCAGGCCGAATTCCAGCGCATTAACCAACAGTTCCAGGGAGCCGAACGGGTGACGGCGCTGCTGGGGTTAAGCGGCATTTTTGGTCACGATCTGGCGGAAAACGCCGATTTTGTGGAAACGATTATCGCGGAGTATCAACAGTTGTGTGAACACGGCGCACGCGAGTGCGTTGCAGCGTTAAGCGCTGACGCATAACCTCCCAGGTATGACGGGTCAATCAAAATACTAATTTGGTTGACCCGTTTTCTGTTTTTGGCTTCCCGCAAATGCTATAGTTCAGGCGAAAAAAACGTTATTGGTAGGCCGGATAAGGTGTGCGCAGTCATCCAGCCTCCGGATTCTGAATTGACGCATCTGACGGACATAACACGATGAAATCAAACACTTCTCAGCAAAGACCCTACCAGGAAGTGGGTGCAATGATCCGCGATCTGATTGTCCAGACGCCGTACCTGCCTGGTGAGCGCTTACCTCCGGAGCGTGAAATCGCCGAGAGGCTCAATGTCACTCGCACGGTGGTGCGCGAAGCGTTAATCATGCTGGAAATTAAAGGTCTGGTGGACGTGCGTCGTGGTGCCGGGATCTACGTACTCGACAATGCAGAAGCTCAGACTATCGACAGTTCGGATGTGAATCATTGCAATGATGCAGGCCCGTTTGAGCTGCTACAGGCGCGACAGCTGCTGGAAAGCAACATCGCCGAATTTGCCGCGCTGCAGGCCACCCGCGAAGATATCGTCAAAATGCGCCAGGCGTTGCAGCTGGAAGAGCGGGAGCTGGCCTCCAGTGAACCCAACGGTTCTGAAAGCGGTGACATGCAGTTCCATCTCGCTATCGCCGAGGCCACGCATAACAGCATGCTGGTGGAGCTGTTCCGCCAGTCATGGCAGTGGCGCGAGAACAACCCGATGTGGATCCAGCTTCATAGCCATCTCGATGATACCCACTATCGTAAAGAGTGGATGGGTGACCACAAGCAGATCCTGGCGGCGTTAATCAAAAAGGATGCTCGCGCGGCCAAGCTGGCGATGTGGCAGCATCTGGAAAACGTCAAACAGCGCCTGCTGGAGTTTTCAAATGTTGATGACATCGACTTCGATGGCTATCTGTTTGACTCCTGGCCGCTGGATAAAGTTAACGCTTGATTTTACCACCTCTCACGCGGGCTGTTGCGGCCCGCTCGGCATTGCATAACAACCTTTCTTTTCACGTCTTAAACCTCATGTAAAAAATGGTTTCCATAGTCTTCAATGATCATTTTTTTCGCCGCCCCTGTGTGATGTAAATTGATTTTCATCAATTAAAAACAACTTATTTTTGCTTGCGAAAAAATGCGCTATTTACCTTATTTTTACCTTTTTGTGCTTATTTTTAGACAATGCAGGTCTGTATTAAGTGAGAATCAAAGTGATTTCCGCTGTAGATAGTGCAGGGCCGCCTGGCATAACAGCGCATAAAAACTGGTGGTTTGCGTAAAAGTAGACATTAATAATGGCATGTAACTCATTGTCTGTAGTGATGTTTTGATTGAGCATTATTATTAATGTGAATGATTCGTGGCTTTTTAATCATATGAATAAAAACGGATATATGTAAAGCTAACATTACACATTATTCTATAATCAAGTTATCTTTCATTTGAAATAACGTTCCAGTTTTTTGTTCTTTATTAACAGTTTCATTACTATTGTGACTGTATTTTGCCGTTGACATGTTTTTACACTGACTGCATATTTCATCGCCATAAGCGTGTTTGCGTTCAGGAGATGATTATGCCCTCTCGAGATTACCCTGATATCCGAAAAGCCAGGGGAACCCGATCAAAAGATATGGTTCTATTAAGTGCCCGTGTCGATACTTCTCTATGGGAATATGTTCGGACGCTGGCATTTGAAACTCGTAAAAGTAAACAAGACATTATTACCGAGGCATTAATGTTGCATCGCTCTATTAATGAGAGCACAAGCGAAGAATCTAAGTAATTACTCTCTGTTCGGGTTTTCTTTAAAACCCAAAATTGAAACAGGTCTTGCCACTTCATTATTGCCTTTATTGGTATATTTTTTCGGTGTGTTATTGGTGTTTCCCCTTATCTGGAGGGGACTTTTTTATGTGGGCATCCCGCCTTCATAACAAAGTTGATAGCAAAATTCACAATTAAAAGTGAGTAATAACATGAAAAAGTCAGTAGTGGCATTAGCTGTAATGGCATTAGGGGTAACCTCCGTTCATGCAGCGGAAATTTATAATAAAGATGGCAACAAACTGGATCTGTACGGCAAAGTAAAAGCGGTCCATTCCTGGACTGACGGCAATAACGCCGATGAGACCTACGCGCGTCTGGGTTTTCGCGGTGAGACACAAATCAACGATCAACTGACAGGTTATGGCCAATTTGAGAGTCAGTTTGATGCCTCTAAAGCAGAAGGTTCTCAGAATGGCGTTAACACACGTCTGGCGTTTGCTGGCCTGGATTACGGCCATGACGTTAGCTTTGACTACGGTCGTAACTACGGTATCGCTTACGACGTGGGAGCTTACACTGACACTCTCTCAGAGTTCGGCGGTGACTCCTTTGAAAATACTGACCGCTTCCTTACTACACGCACTTCTGGCGTTGCAACACTCCGTACCAAAAATCTGTTTGGTGCCGTTGATGGTCTGAACGTTGGTGCGCAATATCAGGGGCAGGACGATACCAATACGGATCCGACCAAACAGCACGGCAACGGCTACGGCTTCTCCCTGGGTTATGACAATATCGCGGATTCCGGCGTATCTGCTATTGCAGCCTATACCAACAGTTCTGTGACTGCTCAGCAGAAACAAAATGGTTGGGATGGTGAAAACGCAGAGTTCTGGGGCGCAGGCCTTAAGTATGATGCAAACGCTATCTACGTTGCAACCATGTACGGTGAGTCTCACAACCTGATTCAGGATGCGGACAAAGCGCAGCACTTTGAAGCGATGGCGGCCTATGTGTTTGATTTTGGTCTGCGTCCGAACGTGGGCTACGTCCATACGCGTGACAACAACAATAACGATCTGACCGAATACGTTGCGCTGGGCACAGACTACTACTTCAACAAAAACATGGTTGCTGATGTGGGTTACAAAATTAACCTGCTTGATGGCAAAGACGGCGACAACAAGGTTGTTGCGGGTCTGACCTATCAGTTCTAAGTAGTTATACTAGTACGAAAAAGGCGTCTTGGTTAAGACGCCTTTTTTACATCTGCTGGAGTTTAAACCGGCTGACTCTCTTTCATCTGTACACCGCTAAACAGCCATTGCCAGATGCCCACTTTTACCCATGCGACCACGCAGAGGATCAGATAAAAAAGCGGATTATGGGTAATGGTAACGCGCATGACTTCCATTAAATCCACATGCAAATTTCCGGCAATTGCCATATTGATAACAAAAATAGAGGCTACCGCGCTGGCCAGTAAAATAAGTATGGCATGTAACTTTGTTATCTCCGGTAACTTGCCAGAGGCCCATTGCCATAAGAATGTTGTTGATAACAGGAAGATAATAAACAATCCCAGTGCGCCAAATAAGCCAAAGTCTTTATAATCCTTTAGCGTGCCAATTAAACCCGCTAAAATAATTAACCCCAGTAGTATTTTTTTAAACCACGACATGTGCCTTTCCCGAAGATGGTGTTGATGTTGAATTAATATGTCCATTTTTACGCATTTTAAATTGAGTTTATAAATGAACAGCCGGGGATTATAAATTGTCTGACGGATAATTGCCGATTATTTGCGGTTTATTAAATGCTGACATTTAATTGCGGACTAATCCGAATATATCTTCTTTAGACGTTAGCCGGTTATACCCTTTTGGGCGAGGCGAAACGCTGTTTGTATAATTGCGTGAGGCTGATAAGTGCCGCAATAAACAACGCGACCGCGCCGCACACCGTGGCGTTAACGATCGCCTGTGCGCCGCTTCCCAGCAGGCTGGTTAATAGCGGACCAAGTATTTGCCCAATGCCGTAAGTCAGAGTGACCAGGCCCAGCAGATTAATATTGCGCGGTACGCTAAGTTGTCGGGCAAGCGGCATCACCAGTGAAGTGGTTCCCATAAACGTTGCGCCAAACCCCATGCTGCTTATCACCAGCAGCGGCAAGGAGCCGCTGGCGAGCGTCATGACCACGCAGGCGCTTTGAATCAGCAAATTCACCGTCAGGCATTGCAATACACCCCAGCGTCGGGCGGCCCACAGCCAGGCGAAACACCCCGGAATTATCGATATGCCGACCAGCGACCAGAGATGGGCAGTCAACAGCGGCGAACCGGCACTTTTCGCCATCAGCGGCAGGTAGGTGGCGACAATGATGTAGCCAAATCCGGCCAGCCCGTACAGTAGCGCCAGCAGCCACCAGGACATAGGCTGATACTCTGTTTTTACCGGGGCCGCAGCGGGGAGCATGTGGTCGCGAGATGGCAGGAGTATAACCAGTAGCACGAAGAACAGAGCCGAGGCTGCCGCTGCGCCCAGCCAGAGCGTGTGCGATGAAAGCGCAAAATGCAGACCGATAATGACATATTCATTGCCCAGCAAAATGCCTGCACCAACGCCGGAGAACAACGCCGCGATCACGAAGGGATGCCGGGTATGATGCAGAACGATCATTGAGCCAAAGATCATCATACCGGCACTGGCGACGCCTGCCAGAAAGCGGATCAGCATCACCAGCGCGGGCTGCGTAAAGCTGGCCATCGCCAGAATCAGCCCTGCGGTAGCGAGCGCGGACGTTAGCAGCATCGGGCGTAAGCGTGAGGGAAGATGGAAGAGCCCGAAGGAGAAGAGCAGGCTTCCTGCCAGATACCCGGCGTAGTTGGCGCTAGCAATCCAGGAGAGTTGGTCAAACGTAAATAGACCTTCCGACAGCAGCACTGGCAGCATTGGTGTATACAGAAAGCGCCCAATTCCCATACCCAGTGTTAAGACCAGCATGCCAAAAAGCGCGACGCTGATGGCATGACGATTTGAATCTGGGCTTCCCTGGGACATACGGACTCTCATTTCGCGCTGTTAGCTGATAATTGTTATATTACATGCGTAAATGATAATGAAAAGTAAAATAAAACCAAGTCCCCTGACTCGTTCAGGAAGGAGGAAAAGTGGCAAGGCAGCGCCAGTCTCCGTTTTCAAGACGGTAGATAGATTCGGTATGACCCGGAATTATCCACTCATCCTCCTTGCCAGCAACACAGTCGATGTAAATGCACAGCCCGCAGCCACCGCGTAGCTCGCGGGGAATATCTGCCACCCGAAAGCACATACCCGCAGCCTGTAGCGCTTTACGCGTTTTGATGACGCCGAGGGTAGTATGAAACAAGAACAGTGTTTCCTTCACTCACGTTTCCCCTGACGCTGACCAATTAACGCGGCCCCAATCGCCCCAGCAAACTGCGCGTCGGGATGCGTGTGTACGGGAATGCCAATGTGGCCTTCAAGCATACGAGCAAAGGCGTGACAGTGACTTACTCCCCCGGTAAATAACAGTGGAGCCTGCCCTGAAAGCCGTCCGATGAAATTCGCGCTGCGTCGGGCCATCGCGTTGATCACACCTGCTAAAATGGCCTCCGGCGCGACACCCGCAGAGCGCAGGCTGATAACCTCTGACTCGGCAAAAACCGTGCACATGCTGGTGATGGCATGTGGTTCGACGCCAGCGGTAATCGCATCTAGCTGCTCTACGCTGGCGCCGAGCGTGCGTGAGATGACTTCCAGAAATCGTCCGGTCCCTGCCGCACATTTGTCGTTCATCAAGAAATCGCTGAGGTTGCCATCATCATCTAACTGGATGACTTTACTGTCCTGACCGCCGATATCAATTACTGTGCGGGTGCCGGGAGCCAGCAAGCGCGCCCCCAGCCCGTGGCAGGAAATTTCAGTGACCTGTTTGTCGGCATAATCCACGAGCTGCCGTCCGTAGCCAGTGAGGGTTAAAAATGGTCTATCGTTCAGCCCCGCTTGCAGCGTTTCCCATGCCTGAGCGATCGCTTCGGCAGGGCGAAAAGGTGTTGGGCAGAGGAAGCGACGTCTGATGACGTTCCTTTCCAACAAAATACCTTTAGTCGCCGTGGAGCCGGAATCGATCCCTATTGAGTATGTCATCCCTGTTCCTCACAACATTTCAATGAACGCGGCGACACGAGTGCTAAGTTGGCCGATATCCGCGCTGGAGTAGTCGGTTTCAATAGCGATATAGGGAATGTTGTGCTGCTGGCGGACGTGGCGTTTAATGGCCAGTGATTCAACGGCGTAAGTGTGGCAAGCCTGTAAAATGACATCGACGACGCCGTCAGCCTGGTACTCTTCAACCATTTGGCTGAGCATTTTCAGACGTTGATCGTTAGGGGAAATACATGAGCAGCCGATGGCGAGGTATTTATCGGTCAGCGCGTCGTAGACGTCGCCAGTTTCCTCCACGCACTGTTCAGTGGCTTTCGCCCCGGTGCAGTTTTCATAGCCCACCACCCAACCGCCGTTTTCTTCAATGGCACGAACCACTTTTTCTGCCGCGCCGCCGATGGGGCAGCCGGTTATCAGTATGCGTGGACGCGATGCCAGACGTTTCCCGGCCTGCCATTCCTGATGTACCCGCTCGGCCATGCTATTAAGCTCGTCGATCAGCGCTGCTTTATCAAAGCGGAAGGTTGCACCGTAGACGACTTTCAGAATGTCACTGCCGCTGAGTGCGGGTGGGTTGAGCTGACCAACGCAGTAGAAGTTTGCCAGTGCACGACGTTCCTGGTTTTTTAGAATGACGGCTTCACGTAGCGCGGCTTCGGTTATCGGGGTGCCAAAACGGGCTTCGATTACCTGCTGCAAACGCAGGATCTCGGCTTTCCACAGCGCCCGCGAAGCCGCATCACTGGCGCTGTTGGGCAGTTGCATCACATGTACCGCTTTAAATTCAGCCATGTACTCGTACATCTTCTTTTTACCATCGCAGGTCGTTTCGCCCACCACCAGGTCAGAGAAGTAGAAGTACGGACATTTATCCGTTTTACCAAACCCGTAGCTGCTTTTGATCAGTGGACACAGGTTTCGTGGCAGATCTTTTTCGGCCTCTTCAATCGTTTCATCAGAGGTTGAGCATAGCGAAACGACGACCGCGCCTGCCGCCATCGCTATCTCCTGCGGCATAAAGGTGCAATAGGTCCCAACGAGCGGGATACCCTGCTCTTTAAGATCCATTACGGTGAGAAAACCTTTCTGGCGGGCGTCGGAGAATTGATTAAAAATGGCGGGTAAATCGGTGATTAGCGACATGATTTTCCTTCCCCGTAACACGGGAGACAGTAAAAAGACGTCGCATTATAACCATGCAATTTATCTGGCTTTATTGATGTACAACAATTGTGCGCTTACAGATTACGACTGTAGACCCGTGAGACTTCCCCCCACGGATGATAGCCCGGCCCGTCAAAGTAAAATCCCGCTTTCTCGTATAAGCCTTCCAGGTCAGTACACAAATGGAGCTGCATAAAGCCTAGCTGTTTAGCCTGCTGCGCAATATGTTCAATCAGGCGAAATGCCAGACCGTGACCACGATAGCGAGGATCGACATAGAGCGCGCATAGCCACGGCCACAATTCGCCGCGACTGATAAAATCATTAGTGATCAATCCGGCGCAGCCAACAATGCTGTCGCCGTCCTGCAGCCAGTACCACTGCGGTAGCGGGTTCTTTGCGCCAATGCAACGATGCAGCGCATCTTCGTATACCTTCACGGAGTCTTCTGAGGCCCATTGTTGCTGAAAGTAAGCGGTGACCTCGTGCAGTTTTTCCGGTGTTTCGCGCAGGGAAAAAATGCGGATGTTCATCGTCATTGAATTTTTCTCCTTAAAAATTCGCCAGCGTCAGCAGGGAAGGAATTTGCGACAACAGATATAACACCAGCCCAATAGAACCGCCAACCAGCGTGCCGTTGACGCGGATAAACTGCAAATCTTTACCGATGTTCAGCTCAATTTGCTGCGACATATCGCGTGCATCCCAGCTTTTCACCGTGTCGCTGATATGGCGCGTCAGGAAGGTGGCGAACTCTGGCGCTACTTTATGCGCGGCCTGTTCCAGATGCCCATTCAGTGAGGCGCGCAGGGCGCTGTCGGCTACCAGTGTTTCGCCGAACCACTGCCCGGCGCTGGCGATGCGCTGCTTCACGCGGGAATCATCGGCGTTAATGTCGGTTTTCACCCACTGACGTAGATCTGCCCACAGCTCGCCAAGATAACGGTTGAAGGCTTCATCTTCCTTCAGATAGCTTTTCAGGCTTTCGGCCCGCACGGCCATCTCCGGATCGTGTTTGAGCTTATCGATGAGTTTAAACGTGGCGCGATCGAAGGCATGGCGGATCTGATGCGCGCGATCGTGGCTGATGTCATCCAGCAAGGAGTTAACGGCATCAGACACCAGCTCGGCACTGTGCTCGCCCAGCCATTCGGTCGGCAGGATCTTCGCTTTCAGCGGATGTTCGGTTTCCAGCCAGTGCACGACCTGTCTGGCGATAAACGCTCGCGAGCTGTCGCGCTGGAGCAGGGCGATCAGTTGGGCGATCAGCGTGTCGAGCAGCACCTGATGGCGATTGTTTTTGGTCATGCTTTCCAGCATCAGCGCACTGGTACCTGAGAGATCGACCTTGTCGATGGCCTTGTGCACCGCCCGCTTGATCAGCCGCTGAATGCGCGAGTCGTCGGTCAGTTCGAGAAAACCGCTCATAATTTGCAGTAGATGCTGGCCAATACGCTGGGCGTTTTCCGGCTGGCTGAACCAGTTGCCGATCAACAGCGCCGGTTCATGGCGGCGGATCAGCGCGACCAGCGACTGGGTATCGAGAAATTTTTCCTGGACAAATTGCCCGAGATTTTCGCCGATCCGATCCTTATTGCGCGGGATAATCGCCGTGTGCTGCGAGATAAACGGGATCGGCACCCGGCGAAAAAGCGCCACCACGGCAAACCAGTCCGCCAGCGCGCCCACCATCGCCGCTTCGGCGATCGCTTTGATCCCCAGTACCCAAAAGTTAGGCGGCAGAAACAGCGTGATGACGAAGGTGGCAGCGGCAATCAGCAGCAATGAGAGCGCCAGTCGCTTGGCGCGTTTGAGTTCAGCAATTTTATTCATAGGCTAAGGATAGAGCCAGACGGGGGGATCGCGCAAAAAATGTGGAGCGCCTCCCATTTTCAGGTGGGCTGGGCTTACTCCGGGATCCAGTTGTCCCAGGCGGGTAAGGGGCCGAGTTCCGCCACCAGAAAATCGATAAACGATCGCACCTTAGGATTGCTGTACTTGCTGGGAAAGTACAGCGCATACAGGGCGTGAGTTTCACAGGTGATAGTGCCGTCGAGCATCAGCGGCGTTATCTCTTCTTTTTGAATATGATCGCCAATCAGATAGGTGGGCAAATACGCCACTCCCTGATCTTCTAACACTGACTTCAGCAATACCAGACTGCTGTTGGCCTGGATCGGCATATGCAGTTTCAACTGATGCAGACGATCCTGTTCATCCGCCACCTTCAGCACCGGTGTGAGGCCTGGATAAACCAGACAATCATGATCCACCAGATCGCTTCGACGCTGGGGCATGCCTTTTTTGGCGAGGTAGCCGGGTGAGGCACAGTACGCCCAGCGAACAGGCACCAGCTTGCGCATCGCATAGTTTTGCGGCGGTGCGGTGGAGATGCGCAGGGCGATGTCGAAATCTGTTTCGTTCAGATTCACAAAGTTATCGTTGAGATCGATATACAGATTCACATCCGGGAACTGGGAGCGATATTTATCCACCAGGTTCACCAGCCGGGAATAACCAAACGCAATTGAGCAGGTTATGCGTAATTCACCCTGCGGGCTGTGGTAATAACCGGAAGTGGTATTCAGCGTTTCATCGAATTCTTTCAAAAGCTTATTAGCGCGGTTGAAGAGATATTGCCCTGCGTCGGTCAGGGTAATACTGCGGGTGGTGCGTTTAATTAATGTCGTGCCCAGCGTGTCTTCCATCGCAGCCAGACTTTTGCTGACCGCAGACGGCGATACGTTGAGCTGCGCCGCGGCTTCTGACAATCCTCCGCAGTCGACGATTTTAGTAAAAAACTCCAGATGCTTGAGTGAAATCGGCGTACTCATAGTTTCCTTTGATTCACAAGTGATTTGCAAAAACGGTACGAATAGGCCGTTACATTCGCGTTTTAAACATGCAACTATTGAATCACAGGAAACAACTTGCTGGCAAAATGAAAAAATAACAACTTAGGTGAGTTACGTCACAAAATAAAAGGAGGCGAAACGGAAACTCATCACATTGTGAATTTAATCTCATTAATTATTATTCTAAAGGTACCGATTATGTGGTCACGACTCGAACCCTACAAATCGTCGATTATTTTATTAGTTGCTCTGGTGATTGGCGGCTTATTAGGTATTTATGCCCCATCGTTTGCAAGTAAACTCCAGCCAATAGGTCAGATATTCTTAAACCTGCTATTTATGATTATTGTGCCGCTGGTGGGGATCAGCGTTATGTCTTCGATCGCCAGTATGACCGACCTGAAAAGGCTGGGACGCATTATGGCGATTATCTTTATTGTTTCGATCGCCATGGCCTTTATTCCAGCCGCCGGGATCGTCGCGCTGGCGCTCTGGTATAACCCGGCGCAGGGCGTCACTATCGATCTCTCGCAGTCGGTACAGGCGGGCAGCGGTAAGATGGATTTTGTCAGTATGATCACCACCAGCGACTTTATCGGACTGTTTTCTAAGTCCAATATTCTGGCGCTGATCGTAATGGCGATCATCGCCGGTGTCGCAATTGGCCAGTCGGATCAGGCCGGTAAACGCATTGCGTCGCTGTTGGAAGACGCCAATACCGTGATCATGAAGATCGTGTCGATCATTATGAAGGTCGCGCCGATTGGTCTGGGCTGCTACTTCGCCGCCACCATGGCCAGTCAGGACTCTGCACTACTGTTAACCTTTGCCCGCGCCATCGGCCTGTTTATGATTGCCACGCTGGTCTACTTTGTTTTTGGCTCAATTCTCTATTCGTATATTGGCGGCGGTATTCCGGCGGTCAAAGCCTTCTGGCGTAACGCGATTGAACCGTCTGCGACCGCGCTGGGGACCTGCTCTTCACTGGGGACGCTGCCGGTGACGCTGCGTGCCGGTAAGGCGATGGGGATTAACCCGGAAATCGTTGATGTCTCCATTCCGCTGCTGGTTAACCTCAACAAGGGCGGCGTGGCGATGATTGCCGCGCTAAAAATTGTCTTTATCTATTCCGTGCTGGGCATGGAATTCACCACCGAAACCTTCTTCCTGACGATGCTGATTGCGGTGCTCTCCGCCATTATCGTTGGTGGCGTACCGGGCGGGGCGTTCCTCGGTGAAATCTTTATCGTCACCACGCTGGGCCTGCCGATGGAAGCAATCCCGATGCTGGTGGTGCTGGGCACCATTACCGATGCGCCGGCCACACTGATTAACGTTATCCATGATTTGAATGCGGCGCAGATTGTTGAACGGTTCGCTGGAAAAAAGCAGACCAACACTGAAATAAACTCTACTGCTGCGGTGGTATAGGTCTCACACGGATTAAGAACAGGAGATGTTATGAAAGACGCAATGAAGCTTGAAACGCACCTGGTTGTTGCTGGTCGTGACAAACGCTACACCCAGGGAGCGGTGAATCCGGTTATCCAACGCGCCTCTTCACTGGTATTTGATACCGTGAAGGACAAGAAATTTGCCACCGCCAATCGCGCTAACGGCGAGCTGTTTTACGGTCGTCGCGGAACCTACACCCACTTTGCCTTTCAGAAGGCAATGAGCGAGCTGGAAGGCGGCGTTGGCTGCGCGCTGTACCCTTGCGGCGCTGCGGCGGTGACTAACGCGATTCTGGCGTTTGTTCAGGGTGGTGATCATATTCTGATGACGGGTGCGGCCTATGAACCAACCCAGGATTTTTGCAATAAGATCCTGAGTAAATTCAACGTGGAAACAACGTATTACGATCCGCTGATTGGTGCAGGTATCGTCGATCTTCTGCGGCCGGAAACGAAGGTGGTATTCCTTGAGTCACCAAGTTCTATCACCATGGAAGTCCAGGACGTGCCGGGGATGGTGAAGGCTATCCGCGCGGTGAATCCGGAGATTGTTATTATGATCGACAACACCTGGGCGGCGGGCGTGCTGTTCAAAGCGCTGGATTATGGCGTGGATATTTCCATTCAGGCGGGAACGAAGTACACCATCGGTCATTCGGACGGCATGCTGGGCACGGCGGTGTCGAACGCCCGTTGTTGGGATCGTCTGCGCGAGAACTCCTATCTGATGGGGCAAACGCTGGACGCCGATACGGCCTACAATGGCAGCCGCGGATTGCGCACCCTGGCGGTACGCCTTAAGCAGCATCAGGAGAGCAGCATCCATATTGCCCGCTGGCTGTCGGCAAGGCCGGAAGTGGCACGGGTGAATCATCCGGCATTACCGGAATGTCCGGGCCATGAGTATTTTCAGCGTGATTTTATCGGAAGCTCAGGCCTGTTCTCGTTTGTGCTGAAAAAGAGATTGACCGACGAACAGATGGCGAATTTCCTCGATAACTTCTCGCTGTTCCATATGGCCTATTCGTGGGGCGGATTTGAATCGCTCATTCTGGCGAACCAGCCGGAAGAGCTGAACAGCATTCGCCCGGCTGGAGAGGTGGATTTCAGCGGTACGCTGGTCAGGGTGCATATCGGCCTTGAGGATATCGACGACCTGATTGCCGATCTGGAAGCGGGATTTGCACGCATTGCGTAAGGTGAGGTGAGCGTAGCCGGATGCGGCGCAAGCGCTTATCCGGCCTACATAGTTGTCGTAGGCCGGATAAGCGGGCAGGTTAGTTTTCAGTGGCTAACGTCGTTGCCTCATGCTGGCGTACCCGTTTGAGTAAACCTGCCAGCGTGAACACGACAGTGAGCCCTGCCGCAACCGCCAGCAGATGAAACGAAATCCTGCCGCCGTTAAACCATAGCCAGCGCCCAATTTCGACAGAAACCGCCATCACCGTCAGGATCACCATATTCAACGATGCGGAAACCGTACCCTTCGGTAAGTTGTTGGAAAACAGTGTAAAGCGGAACAGCGTTGGGAAGATCATCCCAATACCAAACGCATACAGGCTGGTCCCCAGCACCGACCACAGCCAGACGTGCGGCCACAGTAAATTGCCGACAATCAGCACTGCCAGCCCGCTCAGCTGTATAGGTGCGGCCCGCCAGATGAAGCGTGGTTGGGTCGGATCTTTCACGAAACGAACCACCACCATATTGGCGATGATAACTGCGCCGAACACCGGGGCCTGTGCCCAGGCAAACTCCGATGTGGTCATGCCGCCAGCATCGATCAGAATAACCGGTGAGACCGCCACCCAGCTCATCATCGGGATATAGCTTAACGACAGTGTGGCTGCGCCAAACAGGAACACCCGGTTGCGGAAAACGTCGCGGAAATCACGCACTACGCCGCGGGCACTGAACGGCACCGTGCCGCGCTGGACGGTTTCCGGCATGGCTAACATTAACCCAATCAGGGCGATAAGCCCCATGACGGCAATGATGGCAAACAGGATCTTCCAGTGTACAAAGTGCATCAGCGCGGCCCCGGAGAGCGGGCCGATAACCGGTGCAACCAACACAATGGAAGTGATTATCGCCATTAACTTAATGGCCTTCGTTTGCCCAAACGCCTCCTGCACCGTGACATAGCCAACGGTCGCGATAAAGCAGATGCTGGTGCCCTGCACAAATCGGGCTACCAGAAATTGCGTCATTGAGGTGGTGAACAGCGTGGCAGCGCAGGCGAGGGTAAAGATTAACGCCCCCGCAATCAGCACGGGTCGACGGCCAATTCGGTCGGAAAGCGGCCCCAGCAGCCATTGCAGCGCCATGCCGCCCGCCAGATAGAGGCTCACCGCAGCGGGTGCCAGGCTAACATCGGCGTTGAAATCACGTACCACATTGATGATGCCAGGCTGGATCAGGTCCGTCGACAGATAGGCGGCGAAGTCATATAAAATCAACGCGACAGGAAAAAATAGCGTTGTGGCGCGTTGGGAGAAAAACGCGAGAATCCGTTGCATAAAACAGCTCCTTGTCGGGAGAAAACCCTCAACGGGAATAGCGAAATTCAATACCGTCTTTGAGACGTCAGACCGATGACAGAAAAAAGCAGACTGCAAATGTACTGAATTTCATGTAATCAAAAACGCTGTCTGCGCGAAGCGCAAACAGAAGATACGCTCACTGACGCGGGGTCAGAAAACGTAACGATTACAGGTAACAATCAGCACATCGCACCTCAGGAAGAGTAAGTTGAACGGGTAATAACCATCCGCAGTGTAATGCGGATTGGATATTAATTAAACGAGTTTATCCGGTTTATGTGCAGAAAATCGCCCTGGAAATCAGACTACGATGCTCGGCAAAAATCGCAGCGCGATGGCACAACCGAAGATAATCAATACACCCCCAGCGATACGTTCCACCCATAATATCCCTCTGGATAACCGTCGCTGGATCTGCGGTAAACCGATGAACATCACGATCAGCAGATCCCAGCACAGCACTACGCTGGTCATCCAGATCCCGCTCATGGTTTGCTGCAGCAGCGTCACCGACGGGCCGAGCAGGGCGGTCATTAGCGCCAGATAGAACAGCGCATTTTTTGGGTTGAGCAGTGACGAACCCAATCCCAGCAGTAGCTGTTTGCCAAATCCTGGACAGGTAGACTGGGTGTCTGTTCCGGTCAGCGTTTGCGGGCGGCTGCGTACCAGCAGGCTGCCAATCCACAATAAATAAAGCGCGCCCAGCAGCTCAATAACCGTAAACAACAGGGGAAGCTGGCGCAGGATCCCCCAACCGATAATTGCCAGCAGAACATACAGCCCGTTGCCGAAAGCGATCCCCACGCACAACCCGGCGCTGCCGCGCATCCGGTATCGTGCGGCGTAACCGACCAGTAAAAAGAAGTCCGGCCCGGGGCTAAGCAATGCGACGAAATGCGCCAGCGCCAGCGCGGGAAAAGCAGAAGGAAAAAGTACAGAAAGCAGCGACATAGCGACCTCAGAGAATGAATCTGAGAGCACCGTACGCCTGACGCAGCGCTAATTATTGTCTGATATTGATCGTCCCAACGCGTACTGGCGCGGTGTGGCGGCGGTGTAGCGAACAAAGGTGCGATGGAAATGGCTCTGGTCGGCAAACCCGCTCTGGTATCCGACATCGGCAATTTCGTCCCCGGCCCGTAGCCGCTGGCGAGCATAGTCAATCCGTATGATGTTCAGATAACTTCCTGGCGTCAGCCCGGTATCTTGCTTAAAGGTACGGATCAGCGTCTCTTTACGCATATGACACTCATGTGCCAGCTCATCGAGCGAGGGCGGCGCGAGCAGGCTGGACTGCAACCGTTCGCGCAGATACTGGCTGGTTGCGTTTAGGTTGTCTTGTGTGACCGACTGCAACGGCAGCGAGTGAAGCAATGCTTGCGCGGCATCCGTTATTTGCGCGGTTTGGCATTGCGGCATGAGCGTCACAAGGTGCATATAACGCTGGAATAATTGCGCATCGCGGAGAACGGGAGCAGGCGTGCAAAGTCGCTGATTGGTGTTCTGTGCAGGGAGATTAGCAAGACACCACTGGGCATCAAGATAAAGCATATGATAGCTACGAAACTGTCCGTTAACAGGATTACAGCTGTGAGGTGCCAGCGGCGGTATCACAATCAGGTCGCCCACCTGCAGATGGTATTCCTCGCCATCGCACTGACAGCACGTTTCCCCCTCGAGAATTGCCCCAATCGAGAGCTGAGAGTGGTGATGCCGCTTATAGGCCTGCTGGCTCTGCCAGGTGCTGCGCAGCTCCAGCCACGGCAACTGCTCATTACGCCAGAACGATTGTGGAATATCTCGGGTATGCGTCACATCGTGTCCTCCCTGAAAGTGATGGTTTGTTATAGCACAGGCCGGGAGGTGAAAAAGTGGGAATGCGCATTGAGATGGCGATTCTGCGTGACGTGTTCCAGACAAATGTAGACGTTACATAAGGGCGTTGTTATCCCGGAAATCGCCTCGCAAAGAGAGAAAGTTGCAGGTGAGGATGTGGTTTTCCGGCGCTACAGTCATGGCATCTTATTTTCAGGTGAAGGATCGCCATGAACAAAGCTTCCGCTTTAACACCGCATGATGCGGTTTTTAAAACATTTTTACGTCACCCTGAGACTGCACGGGATTTCCTACAAATACATCTTCCCGCTTCGCTGCGCGAGCTTTGCGATCTTCAGACGCTTAAACTCGAGTCAGACAGTTTCGTTGAAGAGAATTTACGTGCGTACTATTCCGATGTGCTGTGGTCGGTGAAAACGACGGATGGGGATGGATATATTTATGTAGTGATTGAACACCAAAGCACACCGGATGCGCATATGGCATTCAGACTGATGCGCTATGCGGTAGCGGCCATGCAGAAACATTTAGATGCCGGGCATCAGCAGTTGCCGCTGGTGGTGCCGATGCTGTTTTATCACGGCGCTAAAAGCCCGTACCCTTATTCGCTGTGCTGGCTGGATGAGTTTGCCAACCCGAAGCTGGCTCGTCAGCTGTATGCTGCGGCGTTTCCGCTGGTGGATATTACGGTTATTCCGGATGACGAAATTGTGCAGCATCGACGTATGGCGCTGCTGGAGTTAATCTAAAAACATATCCGTCAACGCGATCTTATGGGATTGGTTGAGCAAATTGTTTCCCTGCTACTTACCGGACTGACTAATGACAGCCAGATAAAGACACTGTTTAATTATATTTTACGAACTGGCGATGCACCTCGATTCAGTGAGTTTATTCGCGGGGTTGCCGAACGTTCACCGCAGCACAAGGAGCAATTGATGACGATCGCGGACAGATTACATGAGGCAGGACTACAAAAAGGCAGGCTGGAAGGGCTTCGAGAGGGGCGACGTGATGAGGCACTGCGTATTGCCCGCACCATGCTGGCAGATGGCATCGATATCAGCACGGTACAAAAAATCACCCGACTTTCCGCTGAAGATATTCAGGGTTTAAGACATTAGATATAGCTTAAACTGCCTAATTGCCTGCCCGGAAGCGCCGGGCAGCTCGATCTACTCTATTGCCGTTTTTACCGCCTCTCCGAGCTTCTGCATTACTTCCCGATGCTTATCGTTTGGCGGCAATGCGCAGTTGATGCGCACACAGTTGCGATACTTCCCCGATGCGGAGAACAGAGAACCCGGTGCAACCTGGATTTTGAGGCGACAGAGCTGCTTAGCGACACAGACCATATCGACCTGTAGCGGCAGCTCGACCCACAGCATAAAGCCACCTTTTGGTCGGGTGACGAAGATCCCGCAGGGGAAGTATTCCCGTACCCAGCAAGTGTAGATTTCCATATTGCGCTGATAAATCTGGCGCATACGCCGGATATGCCGATGATAATGACCTTCGCGCACAAAGGAAGCCGCTGCCAGTTGCGTAGCGGGAACGTTAGTTCCAATGACGGCGTACTTCATGTGCAGCAGTTTGTTGTAATAGCGACCGGGCACCACCCAACCCACACGCAGACCGGGGGCGACGGATTTGGTAAACGAACTGCAGAGTATTACCCGACCGTCGCTGTCCCAGGAGTGGATCGTGCGCGGGCGGGGATACTCTGTGGCCAGTTCGCCATACACATCGTCTTCAAAAATCACAATATCGTGCCGTTGGGCGAGGGCGAGCACCGCCCGTTTACGCGCATCCGGCATAATAAATCCGAGCGGATTGTTGCAGTTTGGAACCAGCAGCATACCTTTGATCGGCCACTGATCCAGCGCCAGCTCCAGCGCTTCAATGCTGATCCCGGTATCCGGATCGGTTGGGATCTCAATCACCTTGATCCCTAAGCCGCGCAGTAGCTGCATCGTGCCGTAGTAGGCCGGTGATTCAACGGCGACAATATCTCCGGGCTGGCAGACCGTCAGCAGCGCCAGCGACATTCCGCTCTGACTGCCGCTGGTGATCACAATATCGTCTGCATTGACCACTGAACCGCCGTCCAGCATCAGCCGTGCAATCTGCTGACGCAGTTCACGGCATCCGGATATTTCATCGTAGCCCAGTATCGCGCGCAGATTATGCTGCGCCACGCGACTGAGCTCGCGCCACAACGGCTTCAGGCTCGGTTGATCAATGTCGGGCACGCCGCTGCTAAACGGAATTATCGATTTGTCCGCGTTGCCCTTTAGCATATCCAGCACCTGATCCCACTGGGTGATTTCGACCGGACGCTGTACCGGACGCGACATCGGTGGCACGGGTGGCTGCGCTTTTTGTGGCGCGACAAAATAACCGGAACGTGGCTGGGGCGTGATCAGCTGGCGCTGTTCCAGCGTCTGATACGCCTGCTGGACGGTGCTGATGCTGACCCCGTGCTCCTGGCTCAGGCTGCGAACCGAGGGCAGTTTTTCGCCATGGCGATACAGCCCCTGCTCAATGCGTTCGGCCAGCAGATTGGCCAGATGTTGGTAACGCGTCATGCTGTATCCCTCATGGGTACCATACAGATTAAAAAATCAGTACAGATTGGCGTGAAAAAAGCGATGCAGAACTCTTTTTAACCAATCTGTATGTTAAATAAAAGTACTTTGTGAGTCTGTATTGTTTTAGGCCAGATCCGTGAAGATAAAGCCTCTGGCAAGGCGGGGAGGCAAGGTATGGAATTTCACGGGAATAAAGCAAAACAGCCGTTTATTGGGTTTGTACTGATCTGGCGGGCATACAAGGCGTGGCGGCTGCGAGCGCAAACGCGGCGCGTATTGCAACAGATGAGCGATGAGCGGCTGCGGGACGTCGGGCTGCGACGCGATCAGGTGGAGTGATTTTCTTTCATCGACAGAGGCTGGGGGGTTATCGTCCCGGCCTCTTTTATATTCACTATATTTATCAATTCATGCTTCTGGATAGTCTGTTCCTTGATACTTACCATGATAAGTATTATTTTCTTTTCAGCGATGAGGGGAAAATAAGATGACTGAAGATGAACTGTTTGCCCGCCGACCAATGGGGATGCGCATGGCAATGGTGGTGCGCCAGTGGCGGGCCATTATTGATGCTGCCATCACCGATACAGGCCTGACGCAGTCAAGCTGGACGGTACTGATGCAACTGTATCAACTGGGAGACAACGTCTCAGTCAGTGAACTGGCACAAATGCAGGGCATCGAACTGCCGCCGCTGATGCGCACCCTCTCGCAGCTGGAAAAGCAGGGCTATCTGCTGCGTTCCACATCGCCTTATGACAAACGCATCCGCCTGCTGGCGCTGACCGCGCAAGGCCGCGCAAGGCTGGACGAACTCAACCGGGTGATAGAGACATACCAACATCGCGTCACCTGCACCATTCCTGAAGCGGAACTTGCCTCCTTCAGCGCGACCTTAAATCAACTCGCCTGCAATTTGCGGACAATCCGCGAAGAAGACAATCAACACTAAAAAATATGATGACCCCAGAACAAAAATTTGCCCGTTGGGTAAGGGTGAGTATTGCCGCTTTCCTGGTAATATTCGCCTGGTTTATCGTTGCCGATATCTGGATCCCGCTGACGCCGGACTCCACGGTGATGCGTGTGGTAACGCCCGTTTCCTCACGCGTTTCCGGCTACGTCTCGCAGGTGCATGTACACAATAATAGCCAGGTGAAGAAGGGCGATTTGCTGTACGAACTGGATCCGACGCCGTTTATCAATAAGGTCGAGGCTGCGCAAATCGCCCTTGAGCAGGCGAAGCTGAGCAATCAACAGCTGGATGCGCAGATAGCTTCCGCGCGCGCCAACCTGCGCACCGCGCAATTCAACGCCCATAACGATAAGACCACCCTTGATCGCTATCAGCGCCTGAGCGCCATGCAGAACGTGTCGCAATCCGATCTCGACAAGGTGCGTACCGCCTGGCAGACCAGCGAGCAGTCGGTGGCGGCGCTGAATGCCAGTATTCAGAACCTGCTGATCCAGCGCGGCGAGCGCGATGACAAGCGTAACGTGACGCTGCAAAAATACCGTAACGCGCTGGAAGAGGCGCAACTGAACCTCGGCTGGAGCAAAGTATATGCCCAGACCGACGGTACGGTGAGTAACCTCCAGCTTAGCCCCGGACTTTACGCCACCGCCGCCACGCCGCTACTGGCGCTGGTCAGCCATCAGACCGATATCGTGGCTGACTTTCGCGAGAAAAGCCTGCGCCACACTCGGGTAAATACCGATGCCGCCGTGGTGTTCGATGCCATGCCGGGCAAGGTCTTCTCTGCCCGCGTCACCAGCAGCGATGCCGGTATTCTGGCGGGTCAGGAGCAGGTTAACGGCCAGTTGTCGCAACCGGAACAGTCCACCCGCTGGGTGCGCGATGCCCAGCGTATGCGCATTCACGTCGCGCTGAACGAACCGCTCGACACGCCGTTACCGACCGGGGCGCGCGCCACGGTACAGCTGTATAACAGCGAGGGGATGCTCGCCCGCACCTTTGCCGGGGCGCAGATCCACCTCGTTAGTTGGCTGCATTATGTCTATTAACACGCTGGCCCACGTCTTTACGCCGCACGGGAATATTGTCTATACCGCCAATGATTTTCGCCAGACCCTGCGTGTCTCCGTTGCCGGGACAATCGCGCTGAGTATCTCGACATTCTACAACGTGCAGTACGGCGTATTTTTTGTGGTTTATCCGCTGATGCTGCTGTCGCTGGTGCCAGTATTCAACCGCCATGTGGCAACACAGTTTGTGTTCAGCGCGGCGGTGAACTGCGTTGAAATGGTGCTGATTGTCGGTTATCTCTCGCAGTGGCCGCTGATCATGACGCTGGTGGTGTTCGGCCTGTACGTGATGCGCTTTCGTTTTATGAGCAAAGGCCCGCTGTTTCTGCTCGGTTCGATGGGCGTGGTGTGCCAGAGCACGATGCTCAACTTTATGAGTTATCCCACCACCAACTGGCATACGCTGATGTTCTCCAATATGGAAGCCTGCGTCATGGCAGTGGCGCTGAGCGCGCTGCTGCATTATCTGATCCCGGACGTAGAACCCCGCCAGCCGCCGCCGCGCATTGAGAAAGATGCCGCCCGGGTGCGCCATGAATCGCTGCTTTCCGGTACGGTGGCGACGATGATTTTTGTGGTCTTCCAGATCTGCGATTTGAGTGATTCGCTGTCGGCGCTGATGGCCGGCATTTTGATCCTGTTTCCGATGCACTATCGTGGTGCGGTGATTAGCTCGATCTGGCGTGTGGTTGGGGTGGTGCTGGCCTGCCTGTATATTCTGCTGGTACAGCTGCTTATCTATGATTTCAGCAACCATATGGTGCTGATGATGCCACTGATTGGCCTCGGGCTGGCGTTCAGCGCCCGCCTGCACGTAATGGAAAAAGTCGGCGCAGGCGTGGGGTTTGCCAGTATCACCACCATCGGCATTATGTTTGGCCAGAACCTGCACCCGGATCAGGACCTGGTGTTCAGCGATCTGTACCGCATCACCTCCGTCACCGTCGCGCTGGTGGCAACGCTCACCATGGTATTCCTGGTACACCGGGTGTTGAACTGCTTTGCCGCGACGCGGTTTGTGATTACCGAATGAGTGGGGGCAAGTGCCGGATGGCGGCTGCGCCTGATCCGGCCTACGGGAAAGTGCCATTAGTAGGCCCGGTAAGCGTAGCGCCACCGGGCAATTCAGCAGGGGATTACTTCTTCAATCCCGCAAATGCCGCTCTGATCTCGTCTTCCGGCAAATTAATGCCGATAAACACCAGTTGGCTGTGCGGTTGCTCGTCGCCCCACGGGCGGTCCCAGTCGGCGCTGTACAAGCGCTGCACGCCCTGGAACAGCAGGCGGTTCGGCTCGCCTTCAATCCACAGCATGCCTTTATAGCGCAGCAGCTTCTCGGCGGATTCCAGCAGCAGGTTTTCCATCACTCGCGACACGTCGCTGATGTTTACCGGGTAATCCAGCTCGACGACGATCGAGGAGATATCGTTTTGCTTGTCGGTGATAAAGTGGAAGCGCGGTTTGGCGCTGACCACGTTCTCTTCCAGCATAAAACCGTTGGTGTCGAACAATTGCGCGAGGTCGATATCGCCATGCGTCACGGTGTAAATCGGCGCACGGGCGTTGATGCGCGCCAGGCGCTCACGCAGTTTTTCGCTTTCACCCGCGACGTCGGTTTTGGTCAGCAGGATCCGGTCGGCGTAGCCGACCTGCGACTGGGCGATGGTGAACTGGTTCATCTGCTCGTCGGCATGTACCGCGTCAACCAGCGCAATTACGCCGTCCAGCAGGTAGCGTTCGCAAATCACTTCATGGGAGAAAAAGGTCTGGATGATCGGGCCGGGATCGGCCATGCCGGTGCATTCGATCACCAGACGGTCGAAATTGATGGCGCTTTTGTCGAGGTTATCGAGCAGGTCTAACAGTGCGTCTTCCAGCTCACTGGAGCGGGTACAGCAAATGCAGCCGTTGGTCAGGGTTTTGATCTGCGTGGCGCGATCGCCAATCAGCTGATCGTCCACCGAGACTTCGCCGAATTCGTTTTCGATAACGGCAATCTTGTAACCGTGCTGCTCGTTGAGAATATGGCGCAGCAGGGTGGTTTTACCCGCGCCAAGAAAACCGGTGAGTAGGGTAACTGCAATCGGGGTCATTCACTTCTCCTTCTAACAGCAACTGCTTCCGCCGCTACCGTAGCGGGCTTCCTGGCGCTCGCGGAAGAATTCTTCGTAGGTCATGTACGGCTTATCGGGATGGTTGGTCTTCATGTGCTCGACGTAGTTGTCGTAGTCCGGAATACCAATCAGCATTTTCGCCGCCTGACCGAGATATTTTTTTGCCTGACCTAAAGTACCAAACATGGAACGCCCTGTTAATGAATAAAGCCGGATGGCGGCTTGCGCCTGATCCGGCCTACGTTAACTTTACTTTGTAGGCCGGGAGCGCAGTTCGCCACCCGGCTTCAGGTTAGTGGTGTGAAGAGGTCTTCACGCCGCCTTCCGGCACCGGTACATACGGCGTCTCTTTATCAGAGCGACCGTTGATGGCGCGGGCTTTCTGCCAGGTACGGAACCCGTAGAAAATGATGCTGTACACCACCACCAGGAACAGAATACTCAGACCTGCGTTGGTGTAGTTGTTGACGACGATGTGGTTCATGTTGGCAATCTGCTGAGCGGTCAGTTCGCCGCCGTTAGCAATCTTCTCTTTGTACTGATTCGCCATGAAGAAGAAGCCTTCCATCTGCGGGTTGGTGCTGAACAGTTTCAGACCCAGCGCCCAGGTGGTGCAGATAAGCAGCCATACTGCCGGAACAACGGTAACCCAGATGTATTTGGTGCGCTGCATTTTAACCAGTACCACGGTGCCGAGAACCAGTGCCACGGCAGCCAGCATCTGGTTAGAGATACCGAACAGCGGCCACAGGCTCTTAACGCCGCCCAGCGGGTCAACAACGCCTTGATACAGCAGGTAACCCCACAGGCCTACGCAGCCCGCAGTACCGATGATACCCGCAACCAGAGAATCGGTTTTCTTCAGGAACGGCACGAAGTTACCCAGTAAATCCTGCAGCATAAAGCGGCCAGAACGGGTACCGGCATCCAGTGCGGTCAGGATGAACAGCGCTTCGAACAGAATACCGAAGTGGTACCAGAAGCCCATATCAGCCATCGGCAACACTTTGTGGAATACGTGAGCGATACCAACGGCCAGCGTCGGTGCGCCACCTGCTCGGTTCAGAACGGACGGTTCACCGATGTCTTTCGCGGTTTGCAGGATCTGCTCAGGCGAAATGACGAAGCCCCAGGAGCTGACGGTCGCTGCCGCATGTGCGGTGACGTCTTTCAACTGCGCCATAATCAGCGGTGCGTTTTCGCCGCTCATTTCATGCAGGTTCGGCATGGTGATGCCAAGGCCCGCAGGCGGGGTGTTCATCGCGAAGTACAGACCTGGTTCGATGATAGACGCGGCAACCAGCGCCATAATTGCGACGAAGGATTCCATCAGCATCGCGCCGTAACCGATAAAGCGCGCATCGGTTTCACAGGCCAGCAGCTTCGGTGTGGTACCGGAAGCAATCAGCGCGTGGAAGCCAGATACCGCACCACACGCGATGGTGATGAACAGGAACGGGAACAGAGCGCCTTTCCACAGCGGACCGGTACCATCAACGTACTGGGTCATCGCTGGCATTTTCAGTTCCGGGTTGAGGATAACAATCCCCACCGCCAGACCGACGATAACGCCGATTTTCAGGAAGGTAGCCAGATAGTCGCGCGGGGCGAGGATCAGCCATACCGGCAGCAGCGCAGAGATAAATGCGTAGCCGATCAGGGTAAAGGTAATGGTGGTGTCTTTAAAGGTCAGCGCCGGGCCCCAATACGGGTCGTGCGCAATCACGCCGCCGAAGTAGATAGAAGCTACCAGCAGCACAATACCAATCACCGACACTTCGCCCACGCGTCCCGGTCGCAGGAATCGCATGTAGATCCCCATGAACAACGCGATAGGTACGGTTGAGCAGACGGTGAACACACCCCACGGGCTTTCTGCCAGCGCTTTCACTACGATCAACGCCAGTACTGCGAGGATGATGATCATGATTAAGAAGCAGCCGAACAGCGCAATGGTTCCCGGGATCGGGCCCATCTCTTCTTTGATCATCTCACCCAGAGATGCGCCGTTACGGCGGGAAGAGATAAACAGCACCATGAAGTCCTGTACCGCACCGGCCAGCACGACGCCTGCCAGCAGCCACAGCGTACCGGGCAGGTAGCCCATCTGCGCGGCCAGTACCGGCCCAACCAGCGGACCTGCACCTGCGATAGCGGCAAAGTGGTGACCAAACAAGACGTTACGGTTGGTTGGAACGTAGTTCAGACCGTCATTGTTGATGACCGCCGGCGTGGCACGCGTTGGGTCAAGTTTCATCACCTTTTGGGCGATGTACAGGCTGTAGTAACGATAGGCCACCAGATAAACAGAAACTGAGGCGACCACGATCCACAGGGCACTAATGTGCTCACCCCGACGTAATGCCACTACCGAGAGGCAGAATGCACCGATGATTCCGAGAATCACCCAGGGTATGTGCTTGAATATCTTTTTCGTATCCATAGTAAAACCTGGTATCTAATTAATAATTGGCCGAAGCCGCGTGGGTTTGATCTTGTGTTTGAGGAGGTTATTTGACTGCTATGTTGGGGGGATCTTGCCAGAGAATTACGCGCGTAAAGTAAGGTAAATAAGTGAGCGGTTGTATGTCAGCTTAAGCGGTCCCAAGTGTCAGTGAGCGGTAAACTGCGGGGAGAACGGGGAAATTTATGTGATTGAGATCACGGCATTATAGCGTTTGCCTGCCTACATGCCGTGTTTTCCCACTGACAAAGCACCTCACTGAGAGACTCAGATTACGATATAACAGTAAGGCGTATGTTCGATATCTCTGAGCAACACATGTTTCTTACGTGATTTAGTCAGGTAATATTTTTCATCCAGATAGTAGTCAATGAGTTCATCGAGACGCTCTTTATCTATGCGGGGCGTTACCCCCAGCGTCCAGAAGCTACGCAGCTCTAATTCCGAACGTTTGATTTTTGCGCTTTTAACCAAATCAGCAATCATATTTCTGACGCAGCTTGTCGGATCCTGGTTCTGTTTGAGTTCAAGCGCAATGTAGCTATCTTGCGTCCAGCCTTTTTTCCGCAACAAGAAATCTGCACGCACTGACAAACGCTGTGGATTTTTCCGGAGATCGCAAGCAAGAGTTTGTTCACGCCACCATTCATGACCCGTCGAAGCCAGCAGATTGGCAAATTCTATCTGCATCCAGACTTCCCAACCGGAGATGTTGTACTGATCGATGATATTGAGCTTTTGGCGAATATCTTCACGTTCAAAAAAGTGGTGTGCGAGGGTGGATAGGTGATCAAAATCGCGATTTAACATAGAAGCATCCTTTCCTTCAAAAACCGGAATCCTACACCTAAGACGTAATGGAACGACTAATTTTTTGCGTAATTTGTCATAGGGAACGGTATTTAATGTGAAAACGATAATTCTGTGGCAATTGCTGGCACCATAAAGTTTTCTCTTTCCAGGCCGAAAACCAGAGTATCTGTCTAGCGGAAAGAGAAAACATGTTAAAACGAATGAAGATTGTTACCAGCTTACTGCTGGTATTGGCGCTATTTGGCCTTTTACAGCTCGCCTCGGGCGGCTTGTTTTTTAACTCACTTAAGAATGACAAAGAGAACTTTACCGTTCTGCAAACCATTCGCCAGCAACAGTCTGCGCTGAACGCCACCTGGGTTGAGCTGCTGCAAACGCGTAACACCCTGAACCGGGCAGGCATTCGCTACATGATGGATCAGAGCAATATCGGTAGCGGCGCGACCGTTGCCGAGCTGATGCAGGTGGCGAGTACGGCGCTGAAGCTGACGGAAAAAAACTGGGCGATTTACGAGTCGCTCCCGCGCGATCCGCGCCAAAGCGAAGCCGCTTTCCAGGAGATCAACCGCACCTATGACATCTATCATGGTGCGCTGGCGGAGCTGATCCAGTTACTGGGTGACGGGAAGATCAACGCATTCTTTGATCAACCGACGCAGAGCTATCAGGATGGCTTTGAGAAGCAGTACATGAGTTACATGCAGCAGAATGATCGCCTGTATGACATCGCGGTGGAAGATAACAACAGCTCTTACAGCCAGGCGATGTGGGTGCTGATCTGCGTGCTGATTACCGTACTGGCGGCGATTATTGCGGTGTGGTTTGGTATCAAGCTGACCCTTATCTCCCCAATGAACCGTCTGATCGACAGCATTCGTCATATCGCCAGCGGTGACCTGGTGAAACGTATTGAAGTGGAAGGGTCCAACGAGATTGGGCAACTGGCGGAAAGCCTGCGTCACATGCAGGGTGAGCTGATGAATACCGTGGGTGACGTGCGTAACGGTGCCAACGCGATTTACAGCGGTGCCAGCGAGATTGCGATGGGCAACAACGATCTCTCCTCCCGTACCGAGCAGCAGGCGGCATCTCTGGAAGAAACCGCAGCCAGCATGGAACAGCTGACGGCGACCGTGAAGCAGAACGCCGAAAACGCGCGTCAGGCCAGCCATCTGGCGCTGAGTGCTTCTGAAACCGCGCAGAAAGGCGGCAAAGTGGTGGATAACGTGGTGCAAACCATGCGTGACATCGCGTCCAGTTCGCAGAAAATCGCCGACATTATCAGCGTCATCGACGGCATTGCCTTCCAGACTAACATTCTGGCACTCAACGCCGCGGTAGAAGCAGCACGTGCAGGCGAGCAGGGCCGTGGATTTGCGGTGGTTGCGGGTGAAGTGCGTAACCTGGCCCAGCGTAGTGCGCAGGCCGCGCGCGAGATTAAGAGCCTGATTGAAGACTCGGTCAGCCGCGTGGATGTTGGTTCAACGCTGGTAGAAAGCGCCGGTGAAACCATGGATGAGATCGTTAATGCGGTAACCCGCGTGACCGATATCATGGGTGAAATCGCCTCTGCTTCTGATGAACAGAGCCGCGGTATTGACCAGGTTGGTCTGGCCGTTGCCGAGATGGATCGCGTGACGCAGCAGAACGCCTCGCTGGTGGAAGAATCCGCCGCCGCCGCTGCGGCGCTGGAAGAGCAGGCCAGCCGCCTGACTCAGGCCGTTGCCGTGTTCCGTATTCAGCATGACCAACAGCGTGCTCGCGATGTTGCGACAGCAAAACCGGTTTCAACGGTCCAGCCGCGCAAAGCCGCGGTAACGGATGCCGGGGATAACTGGGAAACGTTCTAAGCCTGTGATGCCGGATGGCGCTGTCGCTTATCCGGCCTACGGGAAAGTTACGTGGTTGCCGGATGGCGCTGTCGCTTATCCGGCCTACGGGAAAGTTACGTGGTTGCCGGATGGCGCTGTCGCTTATCCGGCCTACGGGGAAAGATACGTGGTTGCCGGATGGTGCTGCCGCTTATCGGGCTTACCGGAAATGTTACGTAGGCCCGATAAGGCGTAGCCGCCATCGGGCAATTAGCGCAACATCAGATGCATGGCGCAGCGCGATTCAAATGCCAGTCCATGCGCTGCTTCCTCTTCTCTTTTCTGGCGCAACTTTGCAGGCAGCGTCTCGTCAGCCAGCATTTCAAATCCCAGTCGCGCGTACCACGGCGCATTCCACGTCACATCGCGGAAGGTGGTCAGCGTGAGCGACGTGTAACCTTTCTTGCGCGCCTGTTCGGCAACATACTCAATCAATCTGCGGCCAATTCCTTTTCCCTGCCACTCCAGATGCAGCGACAGTTCAGCAATAAACAGCGATGACCCCAGCGTTTCGGCAACCAAAAAACCGACCGGAAGTGCATCGACCTGCGCCAGCCAGCTCATGCCTGCGGCGGCAAAAGCCTGATGCTGAGCAGCCGATAAAATCTGGTCTTCAGCAATCCACGCCAGTTCGGGGATGCGTAAAAAACGTTGCCCCGCAGATCGTTCGATGGCGGGAAGAGCGGCAGTATCTGCCAGGGTAGTGGCGCGCAAGGTGATGTTCATACGAGGAGCATAACATGCCCGATAAACGTGGTGTTATCGGGCATCTGGAGGATTAATCTTTACGCGGATCGCTGATGGGTTGGCGAACCAGGAAGATGTAGGCGAGGGCACCCACCATGGTGACGCAGCCGCAGATGATCAGCGCCAGGCGGAAAGAGTTGGTGGTATCAACAATAAAACCGGTGACGATCGGTGCGAACGACGCGCAGATAAAGCTGGCAAAGTTCTGGATACTGCCCACGGAAGCGGTCATACGTGAGGCGACGGCGACGTGGATCAGACCCCAGCACGAGGTACCTGCGAAGTGGATACAGAACAGCGCCATACCGATCAGTAACACGGCGGTCATTGACGTTGTGGCCTGCGGCACGACGAAGGTGAAGGCTGCAGAGCAGAACATCCCGGCGATAATACAAATCTTACGGCTCTTAATCGGTGCCATACCGCCTTTCACCAGCCAGTCGGTGACAAAACCGTTAATCAGCATGCCGGCTGCGCCAAACAGGAACGGGATCGCCGCCATTAATCCGGTGCTTTTTAAATCCAGGTTGTAGGAGGTTTGCAGGTAGCCCGGCAGCCAGGCCAGGTATAGCCATGCGGTATAGTTGATGCCGCTAAAGCCCAGCATCATGCCCCACATGGTACGGTTGCGGAACAGGCTGCGCCATTCGGCAAAGCTCAGCGGATCGCGGCGGGCATTGACGCTGCCAGCGTTCAGGTACGCTTGTTCCGTGGCGCTCAGCTCAATTTGCTCGCGGTTGCGATACAGCATGTACCAGCCGATGGCGAGGAAAATACCCAGCACGCCAATGGTGATGAACATCCAGCGCCAGCCCATTACCAGCATCATGGCAGCCAGAATCGGCGGGCTAATGGCAACCCCGATGGTGGAGGCGGCGTTGAATAATCCCATCGGGCGGCCGCGCTCTTTGATGTTAAACCAGTCGTTGATGACCTTTACGCCGCACGGGTTCATTGGCGCTTCGCCGATCCCCATCCCGATACGCACCAACACAAACTGGGTGAAGCTGTGCACCATGCCGGATAGTGCCTGAAACAGCGACCAGAAGAACATCCCCAGTCCCAGCATAATGCGCGGACCTTTGCGATCCAGCAGCGGACCGCAGGGCAGTTGCGCAATACCGTAAGCAAGAGAGAATACCGACAGCAGCACGCCGATTTGCGTGGCGCTCAACCCCAGTTCTTCACGAATCGTTAAGTTGGCGACCGACAGTGAGCTGCGGTCGAGGTAATTAATCACCGCAGCAAAAAATAATAAAATCATTGCTGTGGTCTGGATACGTTTAATTCGGCTACTGCGTTGCACCATGCCCTCAGGCGGAACATTAATATCCGCAGATGACGACGTGCCAAACGAAGAACTTGGGTCGAGGGTAATATTATTTTTTTCCACGCCGGACTCCTGAACCTCAATAATTTATTTTTCACACAGCAGGACTGTGCAGTATTGAAAAAATACCAGTGATGAATCAATTTGCTCATCACTGCTCACAAAAGTTTTTAATGCAGTCGACTTAGCGTGAGCATAGGCAAGAGGTATTTTTCAGGCGTTTTTATTTTTATAAAATCGTGCTCCCGGTAATGATTTGCTGTTTTTTATCGGTACTTAATGAGCGACGTTACAACCCTGGTTGATGGAGCGAATCATCGATTGTTTGGCTGAATTCAAATGGTTACAGAGCGCGAGGGTGGCATCCAGGTCGCTGCGACATATTAGCGCGCTGAGGATGGTCATATGCTCATCAATGGCAATGATGTTACGCTGCTTGAGGTCGCTCTCATCCCACTGATAGTGGAAGTGGAAAATCACGGAGATGATTTCAAGTGATTGATTAAAAAATACATTATCGGCAGCAGAGAGTAGCAAAGCATGGAACTCACGATCTAACTGCGAGAACATGCGAAAGCTGCTGCCAATGCTGTCGCGTAGGATCCGATGGCGCTCCAGCAGCGTTTTAGCCTGCAACCAACGCGGGTCATCGTCAGGCAGATTGAGGAAATGCTGCAGAGAATGCGTTTCCAGCATCTCTCTGAGTTCAAACAGCTGTTCCGCATAGGCCTGATCGAACTGCTTCATGCTCCACTGACCGCGTTTTTCGTTTTTAATCAGGTTGTAACGTTCGAATTTTAAAAGATATTCCCGTACTACCACCGGGCTGACGCCTGCAGCTCTGGCAAGCTGCAGTTCGGAGAAGCTCTCGCCTGCACGCAGCTGTCGCTGGTTGATCATGGTGAAAAACGCCTGTTCAAAAATCCGGTTTTGCTCGGTCATGGAGGCGGTGGTGCAGGCAAAACCATCGTCATGGTCGGGTTTTCGCACGATGACGTAGTGGCTGCCGACCTGGGTCAGAACGCCGCACTCGCCTAAGTGGCTCAGCATATGGCGCACGGTGGTGCGGCTGATGTTGTACATCTCCGCCAGTGCGCTTTGTGAGGGGAGTGGGGAAGGGATATGACCACGCGCCATATCATCGATTATCTGGTTAATCACATTGTGGCGTAAGTTCTGCGAACGGCTCATGGCTTCTCCTTTTTATCTATTAAAACCCGATTTAAAACATTTTTATGCGCTGGGATTCACAGATTGTGTTTCTGCTTTCTCCGTCTTTTTTATTTTCGTTGATATCTGAGGCAACAAAAAAACAGGAGAGCAGAATCATGTCTACGATGAATACGTTGATTTGCCAGGAACCTAAAAAATTAGTCTGGAAAGAGCGCGAAATACCTATTCCGGGTGAGGGTGAAGCATTAATTAAAATTAAGTCGGTAGGAATTTGTGGTACCGATATTCATGCCTGGGGTGGCAATCAACCTTTTTTCAGCTACCCGCGTGTATTAGGGCATGAAATATGTGGGGAAATTGTCGGTCTGGGTAAGAATATACAGAATCTGAAAAATGGTCAGCAGGTGGCGGTTATTCCTTACGTGGCCTGCCAGCAGTGTCCGGCATGCCTGAGCGGGCGCACCAACTGCTGCGAGAAGATTTCAGTGATTGGCGTGCACCAGGATGGCGGTTTCAGTGAATATCTGTCCGTTCCGGTGACCAACCTGCTGGATGCGCAGGGGATTGACCCGCAGGCGGCGGCGCTGATTGAGCCTTATGCCATCAGCGCCCATGCGGTACGCCGGGCGGCGGTGGCTCCGGGTGAGCAGGTACTGGTGGTCGGCGCGGGTCCGATTGGTCTGGGGGCGGCAGCGATTGCCAAAGCCGATGGCGCACATGTGGTGGTCGCCGATACCAGTCCAGCACGCCGGGAGCACGTGTCTTCCCGGTTGGGACTCCCGGTTATCGACCCATCCTCTGAAGATTTTGATGCGCAGCTGCGCGCTCAGTTTGGCGGTTCGTTGGCGCAAAAGGTTATTGATGCCACGGGGAATCAGCATGCGATGAACAACACGGTGAATTTGATTCGTCATGGCGGCAGCATCGTTTTCGTTGGGCTGTTCAAAGGCGATTTACAGTTCTCTGACCCTGAGTTCCACAAGAAAGAGACCACCATGATGGGCAGTCGCAACGCCACGCCGGAAGATTTCGCCAAAGTGGGCCGTTTGATGTCGGAAGGCAAACTGACCGCCGACATGATGCTCACGCACCGTTACGCGTTTGCCACACTGGCAGAAATCTACGAACGGGATGTGATTAACAACCGTGAACTGATTAAAGGCGTGATCACGTTCTGAGAGGGGAAATGCGATGAAGACATTGAATCGACGTGATTTTCCGGGGGCCAGCTACCCAACGCGCGTGATCCAGTTTGGTGAAGGAAACTTCCTGCGGGCGTTTGTTGACTGGCAACTGGATATCCTCAACGAGCAAACCGATCTGAACGCTGGCGTGACCATCGTTCGCCCGATCAATACCGATTTTCCGCCGTCGCTGAATACCCAGGACGGGCTGTATACCACGCTTATTCGCGGGCTAAACGAGCAGGGCGAGGCGGTGAGTGAGGCGCGGCTTATCCGTTCGGTGAATAACGAAATCAATCCGTATCAGGATTTCGTGGCGTATCTGGCGCTGGCGCACAATGCGGAAATCCGTTTTGTGTTTTCGAATACCACCGAAGCCGGAATTAGCTATCACGCAGCGGACCGTGTGGATGATGCGCCGCCGGTGAGTTTTCCGGCCAAGCTGACACGCCTGCTGTTGGAGCGCTTTAACCACTTTGCGGGCGCGCTGGATAAGGGCTGGGTAATTATCCCGTGCGAGCTTATCGACTATAACGGTGAGGCGCTCAAAACGCTGGTGCTGCGGTATGCGCAGGAGTGGCAACTTCCTCCGGCATTTGCCGACTGGGTGGAGACGGCAAACACGTTCTGTTCCACGCTGGTCGACCGTATTGTCACCGGCTATCCGCGTGAAGAAGCCGCTGCGCTGGAGGCTACGCTAGGCTATCACGATGCGTTTCTCGATACCGCGGAGCATTTTTACCTGTTTGTGATCCAGGGGCCGCAGTGGCTGGCAGAGGAGCTGAAGCTGGCGCAGTGTCCGCTGAATATCCGTGTGGTGAGTGATATCAAACCGTACAAAGAGCGCAAGGTCGCTATCCTCAATGGTGCGCATACGGCTCTGGTGCCGGTCGCGTGGCTGTGCGGGCTGGAGACCGTTGGTGAGGCGATGCAGGATGCTGATGTCCGCCGCTTTGTCGAACGGGCGATTAGTGAGGAGATTATTCCGGTGTTGGATCTCCCGGCGGACGAATTGCGTGAATTTGCCGACGCGGTGAGCGGGCGTTTTCAGAACCCCTACATTCGCCACCAGTTGCTTTCCATTGCGCTTAATGGGATGACCAAATTCCGCACCCGAATTTTGCCGCAGCTGCTGGCGGGTCAGCACAATGGGCGCTGGCCCGTGCGGTTAACGTTTGCCCTCGCTGCGCTGCTGGCGTTTTATCGTGCAGAACGCGACGGGGAACGCTATCCGATACAGGATGATGAGCAGTGGGTAAGCCTCTATGCCAGCCTGTGGCCGCGAGTTGGCAATGATTTAACGCTGCGTGAACTGGTGGATGCCGTGCTTGGCGATGCGGCGCACTGGGGAGAGGATTTGACGTTGTTACCTGGCCTTGCCGGGCAGGTCACGGCCAATCTGGAGATGATTCTGGTGCAGGGTATGCGCCAGACGGTGAACGGTCTGGAATAAGGTTGCCATGCAGCGCCCGGTGTGGTGTTGGGCGCTGTTTTTTTTCAGACAATACATTTGGTTCACGATAGGCCTGATAAGCAAAGCGCTATCAGGCCTTTCATGTTACGAACCCTGAGCCACTACTTTGATTTCAACCATCCCGACCCCCAGCTTACGCGGTGAGTGACCGAGAATATTGCCCTCGTTGGTGGCGACCGGATCGGGTGGAACAATTACCAGCGTATCGGCATCAGCCGGGTTATCAAAATGTAAGATGGTGGTGGTGACGTCATGGCCTAACACCAGCGTCTGTTCCTCGTTGCCAACGCGCACGGGAATAGGGCGATTAGCATTGTCGCCGAAGGCTTTCGCGGTAATGACCAGATCGAATTTCTTCGGTAGCGGGGCTTTGTACTCAATCGTTATTTCTTCGCCGAGCTGCGCATTGGACCAGCGTCCCCAGGATTCGGGGCGTGAAATGCCGCTAAACTGTTTGACCTCTTCCGGCGCGCCCGCCACGTTGAAAACGAAGCTATCTGCTTTGTAGCGAATGTCATTATCGACAATTTTCAGCGTATCGACGTTACCTTTATAGCGCTCCATGTCGATCACCGTGTCTTTAAATACGGTTTTACTTTTCCACTTAGCTTTATCGACGTGCTGTACGATTTGCTGCCCGCCCAACTGCCCCTGTGATACGCACCAGTCGGTAGAAAGCGCCAGCTCCGGCGCCCACAGTTGCGCCATTTTGTAGCAGCGATCGACCCAGACGAAGTTATCGCGTGGGGCGAAATCTGCCAGTTGGAAGCGCAGCGGGGCCGAGTATTCGCTTTCCGGCAGCGGCTCGACGCGTTTGTCCGATACGCGCAGCAGCAGCGGCAGGCGGAAATGACTGCCGGAGAAAGAGATCATATTTTTGTCCTGGTCGACGGTGAACTCTTTCATCTCTTTCGGGAAATTCCACAGGCGAATGATATCGGGCTTCCACGCCAGCATTTTTTCTTTGATGTTCAGGAACACTTCCGACACGGATTCGCTCGACAAGCTGCTGCGGCCAAGGCCGATAAAGTTATCGCCGCCGAGAATATCCAGTACCGTTGCGCCGTTATCCATCGTGTTACGTTTCACCGCCAGCGTGTCCTGTTGCGGTTGATCGCCGCGCAGCACGAAGAACAGGTTGTTGCGGTCCTGCTTGTTCAGATACTTCCATGCGGTGTTGTTCATCGCCAGATGATCGGAAGACACCACGATAACGGTATCTTTAAACCACGGCGATGCTTTGATTTTATTGATAAATTCGGCAATGTTTTCCTGGCTGCAGCTGACCGCGCTGAACGATTGGTTGGCCTTCCCGTCGATGTCATAACGTTTACGGTTGCAGCTACGGGAGATAAAACCATCCGGATGATGGGTATCCACGGTCAGGGTAAACAGTGAAAAACGCTGGCCCGAGCGCGAAAGCTCTTCGAATTTTTTCCACGCTTCGTCCAGCACGGTATCGTCGTAGAAGCCCCAGTCGTTACGATAGGTCGGGTCCGCCACCACGCTTTTTAACTCTTCCGCACCATACAGATGGTCAAAGCCGTGAGATTTCAGGAACACGTCTTTGCCAGCAAAGCGCAGGTTGGCACCCTGCACAAAGTAGTTCTGATAGCCGGAGTTTTTCAGGATATCGCCCAGACAAATATTGTTAGGGAAGAAACTTGAAACAGACGCAGAGGCGTTGCCTTCAAACGGCGCAAACAGCGGAATACCGCACTGGGAGGCGACCATGCCCGCGATGGTGTAATCCGTACCCGGCAGCTGCATGGTGTTGCTGAAATCCAGACCTTCGTTTTTCAACGCGCCGAGTTCCGGGGTCAGATCCGGGAATGCGTCGTTATTAAAATAGGTGCGTTCGAGGCTTTCGCCGTAGATATAAACCAGGTTCAGCTTCGGGTTGGGAATGGTTTTTGATGGCTCTTTATAATACGTCGGGAAATCCGGGTCGCCATCGCGTGACTGCGACTTCACCAGTTCGGTTATCTGGTGAAACGCTGGGCTGGCGTCAACGGAGGCCAGCGCCAGCAGCAGGGCCAGCAGACTGTAACCCACGTGATGCGGGTGATGGCGACGGCGGCGCAGAACCCAGCCGAGAGCGACAAAAACGGTCGTCAGCGCCAGCGCGATCCCAACGCCCGGCAGGATATATTTGCCGATACCTGCACCGGTCAGGCTGTTGGTCAGCGTGTACAGAACCGCGTCATTGATCCCGTCGCCGGTGAAATAGTCACTGGCGTACAGCGTGATATTCAAGACAATAAAAATCCCCAGCACCGTTAACGTGGCGGCAAACCACCAGGTGTTGCGACCCGCTTTCCAGGCATAAATCAGCACTGAAGCGAGAAACAGAGTGATGGAGATTAATTCTGACAACGGTCGATCCTCAGTAAACCGGGCAATTGCCTGGCAGGCTAATCATTTGGTGAGAGAACAATGTAATAGCGTTGTTACATTGCTGCAATTGTAGTGACATTAAATTACGTTGTTATTCAGAATTGGTTTAGTTATGCGCGTTTTTGTGGGGAAATACTGTTTATTTGGAATGTGAATGTATTGTCGAAAATAAATAGATGCCGCGCAGGTTATACGCGGCATGTCGTGCGTCAGGAAATGAAGTTCATGCCCTGTTTTAACACCAGATCGCAGGCCTTGGTTTTTACCTGCTTCGCCAGCGAGCTGTTGCCAATCGTGTTCAGGTCCAGCTGTTGACCATCTTTGGCGTTGAGCAGACCCTGAATCCCGTCCATATAGTTGGTGTCTTGCTTCTGCTCAGGAGCACTGAGCCCCAGTTTATCCAGCACCTGGTTTTTGACGTTTTGCGTGTCGGTGACCGAGGCCAGCTTCTGTTTCGCGCAATATTCCAGGATCCCGGCGGCGTTATTCATGCTGCTGGAGGTCAACGACTGATTGCTGCCATTCAGCAGGCTGGTCAGGGAAGAGAGCGACGAGCTGCTTTGCGAGCCGGAGCTTTGTTTGCTCAGCTCACTGGCCGCGCTGGAGAGCGAATCCTGCCAGGAGGCGGCGAAAACGCTGGTAGAGATGAGCGTGCTGGCGGCAAGCGCACAGCACAGCAGACGTTTGGTAGTTTTCATCATTATATGCAACTCGTGTTATGCCTTTTCAGCGCAGTATAGCGCTGGCAGTCTTAGGAGTGGTCCTAATACGTTAATACTCTTTACCGGTGACCCGACTACGGTAGCTTTCCCAGTTAAAAATGACCCACAGGCTGTTGCCAAGGCGCATACGATCCATCACGCGCTCGCCGAGCAGCTTGTTCATTTCATCCATATTGCTGTTAGTTAACATGCCGGTCGGACGTTTTGAGGACGAACGGCGATCGACAATCTGATTAATGATCACTTTTTCATAGCGGGATTCGGTCTGCATGCCGATCTCGTCGATCACCAGCAGATCCACATTGCTCAGATCGTTGAGCAGCTGTTCTTCGCTGGTTTCACGATTACTGAACGTTTCTTTCATCGCCGACATTATATCGGCCACGGTAATGATCAACACTGACTTACCACGCAGCAGCAGTTCGTTGCAGATGGCGGCGGCTAAATGGTTTTTGCCGGTGCCGGGTTTGCCGGAGAAGATAAAGCTGGCGATGTTGCCGTCAAACTCTTCAACATACTGGCGGGCTTTGCTCAGGGCGTTCATCTGACCTTCGCACTCTACCCGATAGTTTTCGAACGAACAGTTCTGATGCAGCGGGCGGATACCGGAACGGTTGAATGTGCGCTGCATTTTCATAGCCCGGTTTTCGCGGGCCAGCGCTGCGGCACGAATTTCACCTTGCTCTTTTTGCCATGCCAGCAGCTCTTCGCCCGTTTTAAAGGCGGGCTCGACATTAGGTGGCATCATTTTTTGCAGACGTTTCATCAGGTCGCCAACGTTTTTCATCGTTATCCTCTAAAACCCGGTGGAATGTGGCTGTCAGGTTCACTGACGCTGTTCACATCGCGCTTTGGCATTCCGCCATTGCTGGCCCGTCCAATCTGAATGCTGCGCGCCAGTTTTTGCTGCCACTGAATATGGTGAAAGACTTTTCCTTCAGCCTGCCAGTAGGCAACAAATGAGGCCAGTTCTTCAGCAGTAACCGGCTCTCTCAACGCTACGCCCCATAAAGCGGCCTGACGCTGAAAGTCGGCATCAGGCTGCCAGGCAGCGTACATCGCAAATTTCCCCATTGGTACGGCAACGGGAGCAGCTTGCGGCTCTTCATAAAATTGATCATCTAATGTCACATCGCTTCCCGGGCGTGACAGTTTCTCCTCAAGCGCCAACAGCTCAGCCAGTCTCGCAGGCGTCACCGCGTAAAACGCTGGCGCATTGTTAGCGAATACGGCTACGGCGCCACCCGCAGACCTGGCCAGCACGGCGTGGTGATCGTGTAGTAAGGCGTCAATGCTAGTGACGTCTGGCGTCAAAATTTTGCAGGGCATAATGTTTCTCAATACTGAACAACAACCGAGAAGGGGACTGCTTTTATAGTAACACAGAGAAGAAGGAGAGCAGCAGATGAGGGGGGAGATTCCCCTCTCTGCATGGCATTAAAGAAAGTGCACCGTCAAACGCGTGGGCGTTTGCGATACAGCCATAACCCTGGCACGGATAGTCCGATGGAGAGCGCGCCGACAATCGATGAGGCTTTCAGGAAATTGGTCAGCAGGGTGATCATCAGCGCTTCGCTGTAGCCAAAATGGCCGATTTTTACCGCCGAGATCATGGCGGTGTAGGCGGAGATCCCAGGAAACATCGGGATCACTGCCGCAACGGTAAAGACTTTCGGATGCGCCAGATACCAACGCGACCACTGGATCCCAATGCAGCCGACCAGCAGCGATGCCATAAAGGTTGACCATTCGATATTAAACCCTGCGCTCATCATTGCCATTCGCGAACCGTGACCGAGCGCGCCGAGTAACGCACACCAGGGGAGCGCCCGATGAGGGACATTAAATACCATGGCAAAGCCTACTGCCGGGATCGCCGACAGGATCATGTCCTGCATTAACGCCAACATGAAATCGATCACGCCCATCCGCGCAGCCCCCATAAGGTCATCGACATGACCACGCCAATGCAGGTCGCCAGTGTAAGCAAACTGGCAATTGCCCAGCGGGCGAGCCCGGTATTAATGTGTCCCTTAAACATATCCGCGACGGAGTTGATCAGCGGAAAGCCTGGAACCAGCAGCAGCACGCTGGCAGCCATGGCGATGGTCGGGGTGTGGTTAAACGTCGGTAGCGTCAGCAGCAGACCAGAAATCGTTGTCGCCACAAACGCGGTGATGCAAAAGTTAATTTGTGGGTGCAAATGCCGGGATGCCAGAATCTGACGGATATACATTGCCACCATGCTGGCGAAAAAAGTGATCACCGCACCATCCCATCCGCCGTTATTGAGCTTACAAAAGCAGGCGCAGGACAAGCCGACCATGAAGGCGACCAGCCATCTTGGATAGCGTAGCGGCTTAATCTGGCTAAAGCGTTTCTCTACCCCTTTAATATCCAGCAGTTTATGTTCCGCCAAAATGACAATGTGCTGCACTTCCGTCACGACGTGCATATTAATGCCGCGATCCTGATTTTTTCGCGTTGATGTCAGGCATTGCCCGTCTTTAATGGTGGTCAGGACGATAGCGTTAGAGGAGATGGCGCTTTCTACGCTATCCATGCCAAGTGCCAGCCCGAGTCGGGTGGATAACTCGTCAACCAGAGCGCTTTCTGCCCCATGCTGAAGTAAAAAAAGTCCGCATTGAATACATAACCGTGTAACCGTTCGCTGTGACGACTGCTCTGTTTGCATGGCTCGCTCTGACTGAAAAGGATCTCTTTGAGTGACGAATGTCTTCTTTTTATCATGAAGCATGAGCCGGCTGGCTCTGGCTAAGATCAATCTTTGTGTCGAAAAAAGACACAGGTGATACGGTTGCGGTATCTTAACGCCCCCGTTCGCTAAGGTACGAGGGGGAGACATGATTGAAATGTAGCGTTATTTTCCCGGATGGCAAATACGTAAGCCATGCTAACGATCTATTGTAGTTATTATAATTGTACAGATAATGTATTTATACGTAATTGTGCAATAATAGCTTAGAATTTGGCGCTATTTGGATTGTGCCGTCAATACTTTTTGAAATAAATACCAAGGATAACAATTCACCCCGCTTATTGTTCGGAGTATTTTCCTGTGAGTTAAGATTATTAATCCACCTGGGAAGATTTAATTAAGTACGATTGCGGACTGGTGAGTGTGGAGGGGATATGTTGCCAGGACGCTGCAAAAACGCAATTATTATTAGTAAATCACCGATTATACAAACTGGTCTTAAAGGTATAATGCAGGGAAAGTTCTCCGATTACGAACTTACCTACTGTCGTTCTGTTGAAGAACTGACGTTATTACAGCTACGGTGTGCTGATTTGGTGATTGCTGATTTAACCGGAGACTGCAATTATCCTCGTTCAGTCTGCGAGCAATATTATTCTTTATTATCTCAATATCGTGATATTCACTGGGTATTTCTCGTATCTCGTATCTTTTATCCTCTGGCGGTTGAACTACTGATGTGTCCTGTCAGTTCGCTGCTCTCTGACGCCGAGCCGATTGAAAGTTTAGTGAATGTCATTCACGCGGGAAATACACGAGCAGAGAGAATAAGCAAGGCACTGCTCTCTCCGCCTGCTATGCCGCAATTGTTAGACCATAGCGCACGATCTATTGTTCTCACTCTCTCTGAAAGAAAAGTATTGCGCCTCCTTGGGAAAGGCTGGGGGATTAACCAGATTGCGGCGTTGCTGAAAAAAAGCAATAAAACAATCAGTGCCCAAAAGAATAGCGCCATGCGTCGCTTGTCGATAAATAGCAATGCAGAAATGTATGCCTGGATAAATAGTTCTCAAGGATCGCGAGAACTTAATTTACCTTCAGTTTATGGAGAACCCACGGAATGGAAAGCAGAATCATCAAAAGAAACGTTGCGCTGGTAGAAAAGTGCACGATGAGCAGCGTGGGTATTAAGAGTTTATTTAATACCATGCCGGATGACCAATATAAACTTCATCTCTTTTCAAACCAGCCCGCTTTTAGCCAGGCAATGTTAAAGATGTCGTTTTCGGCAGTTATTTTTTCCCTCTCTGCAATCAGAACCGATCGTAGAGCAGGGTTGGCCTATTTAACGGAGCTGGCGATAAATTATCCGCGGATTCGCCGTGTGGTGATTGCCGATGATGACGCTGAAGCGCGTTTAATTGGTTCCCTGTCCCCCTTGCCGTTAGATGGCGTTGTGAGTAAAGCTTCTTCGTTAACGGTGTTGCAGGACGCGTTATTTACGGCGTTAAGCAGCCCTGGCCGGGGAACCGAAGGCACGAAAAACCATTGGTACATTAATCAAAGCCGTATGCTCAGTCCGACAGAACGAGAAATACTGCGCTTTATGTCGAATGGCTATTCGATGCCACAGATTGCTGTTCAGCTTGAACGGAACATCAAAACCATTCGGGCACACAAATTTAATGTGATGTCCAAACTGGGGGTCAGCTCGGATGCCGGGTTACTGGATGCGGCCGATATCCTGCTGTATCTGCGTGCTGGAGAGCCAGCGCCTTTTATGCAGGCGGTTTCGTGACGGGCAACGTTGACGTGTTTCTTGCCGGGTTTGGCCGCCGGTTTAGCTGTGTGAAACATTACTGACACACGTCAACCCAGGTGGCAGAAGTCAGTTCAGCCATCCTTTCAGGCGTGATGCGAACCGCGCTGTGGATGGCACCTGCGGCAGGCAGCACTTCAGCGTAGTGTTTCAGAGAAACATCACAGTACACTGATATCGGTGTTTCTAATCCGAAGGGGCAAACGCCGCCAACGGGGTGCCCCGTCGCGTTCACGACCTCATCACTACTTAACATTCGGGCTTTGGCACCGAACGTACTCTTTAGCTTTTTATTATCCAGTCGGGCATCGCCTTTTGCTACGACCAGGATGATATCGTTCTTCACCTTTAGCGAAAGTGTTTTCGCTATTTGGCCAGGTTCAACGTTATGGGCTTTTGCTGCCAGATCAACGGTTGCTGTGCTCTGGTTTAATTCGATGATCTCGATATCTGGTGCATGTTGCGCCAGGAATTGGCGTACTGATTGCAAACTCATTCTTCTCTCCCTAACGCTTACAGATAGCCCTGCACAGCAGAAAATTGCAGGATGTAATTTGTCATAGGGGCAACCACACTGTAAATATTTTATTGTAACAACATAGCAACATTAGCAGTTTTTCGATCTTCTTCACAATCAAAGAAACCGGTTACAGTAACCGGTTGCAGAATGCTGAAATGACGATTAATACTGAAGTTGTCACTTCCTCTGTATCACATAATAAGAGCCATCTATGAAACTTAACTCGAAAAGCGGTAGCGCTGGTGTTCCTCCCGGCACGGTTGCGAAAAGTGGTAATGGGCTTTACGTGGTGGCGGTGTTGATGCCAGCACCGTTGCAGGGTTTTGCACAACGGGAGAACGGCTATGTCTACTAACCATGCTGTGTTTAACGTAATTTTCCGTTTTGTTGAAAATTACGTTAGTCCTGTCGCCGGGCGCATCTCTTCGCAACGACATGTAATGGCCATTCGCGACGGTTTTATTTCGGCGATGCCTTTTATGATTGTAGGCTCTTTTCTGCTGGTTTTTGCCTACCCGCCTTTTTCTCCGGATACCACCTGGGGATTCGCCCGCGTGTGGCTGGATCTGGCAAAACAGTTTGAAGGCCAAATCCTCACACCGTTTGATATGACGATGGGGATTATGTCGGTCTACATATGTGCGGCTATTGCTTATAACCTGGGTAAGCACTATGTGAAGTCGCATCAGTTAGATCCGTTTATGTGTGCGATGCTATCAATCATGGCTTTTTTGCTGATTGCCGCGCCAAAAACCAAAGGCACAATGCCGGTTGATAGCCTGGGAGGAACGGGGATTTTCACCGCCATCCTGGTGGCCATTTACTGTGTTGAAATGATGCGCTTCCTGAAGGCGCACAACATCGGCATCCGTTTACCCGATCAGGTGCCGCCGATGATCAAAAACTCTTTCGATCTGCTGATCCCGGTGCTGGTGGTAGTACTGACGCTTTACCCGCTGAGTCTGGTGATACAGTCGCAGTTTGACATGCTGATCCCGCAGGCCATTATGGCCATCTTTAAACCACTGGTGTCGGCTGCAGATTCTCTGCCGGCGATACTTCTGGCGGTATTGATTGGCCACCTATTGTGGTTTGCGGGTATTCACGGCGCGGCAATTGTGTCGGGAATGCTGCAAATGTTCTGGCTAACTAATCTTGGAATGAACCAGTCGGCGCTGGCGCAGGGCGCGCCGTTACCGCATATCTTTATGGAAGCGTTCTGGACGTTCTTTATTGTGGTCGGTGGGTCAGGCGCAACGATGGGGTTGGTGATTTGCTATCTGCGTAGTCGTTCGGCTCATCTACGCTCGATTGGGCGTCTGAGCGTAGTCCCCAGCATTTTTAATATTAACGAACCGGTGATTTTTGGTACGCCGATTGTCATGAACCCGGTGTTTTTTATCCCTTTCTTGCTGGCCCCAATGGTGAATGCGGTACTGGCCTGGGCGGCGATGAAACTGGATTTAATTGGGCGGGTCATTTCAGTGGTTCCCTGGACCGCACCGGCACCGGTTGGCGCGGCATGGGCATTAGGCTGGGATTATCGTGCGGCTATCCTGGTGGTGCTGTTGGCGCTGGTGTCGGCCGTTATCTACTTCCCGTTCTTTAAAGTCTACGAAAAGCAGCTATTGGCGCAGGAAAAAGAAGAGGCGCAGCGTATGGAAGAGGAAAACCAGCAGGTTGCATAAATATCTGGCGAGGGGCTACGGCTCCTCGCTTACTTCAGCGTGCAGTCTCCGCATTGCTGAACGTCAGGCAGGCGATAGCGTTGGCAGCAGGTTTTGCGTACTAACAGCCCCTCACGCGGAACAACGGTTCGCCACAGAGGGTTATCCTGACCGCAGGAGAGTTGTTTCTCAAAAAAGCAGGTCTGGCGCAGCGTGGTCAGCAGTTCCTCACCTAGCAACGGCTTCATTTCCGTTAGATACCAGTGAATTAAATATCCGGTGTTGCTCCAGATAAGCTTCGCGTTGATCTCGCCCGTCGCTTCAAGCGCCTGCACAACCGGTGTCAGCGCTGAGAGAATCAGCGTTTCCATGCGTTGTTGAGGAGACAGGGCTGTAGCCTGGTGATCCTGATGGACGTCGATCCAGAAGCAGGCCGCTCGGCCCGTTTCGTGAAACTCTATGCGCATATGTTCAGGAGAGACGTCGATAGCCTCTTTTTGCGTCAGCAGGGCCACCATTAACGGAGGCATCATCAGGCCGATATACCATTGCGCCCAAAGAGAAATCAGGGGCTTATTTTCGCGGGGTAGCGTGGGCTGGTTGCGATAGATATGGTCTGAATAAACGGCCAGCAACGAGCTAAGCGTCGCCGGTTGTGTCCATTCATGCAGCGTCATTGCACCTGGCACAGGCGTTTCGTCAAGACGAATGAAGTCCAGCAGGTGCTCGCGAGTTTTGGCTATCGTTGCGCGTACGGCAGCAGCCAGCGAGGGCATCTCTGAGGGGAGATGGCTACGCCAGATGACATCTTCAACGATCGGTGCGGAACGATAAGCCATGTCGATATAAGGATGTTAATCTTAATGATAATGATTGCTAATCCTATAATTGACATTGAGCGATGGCAAGATCTTTGTCGCCATCCCGAGCGGCAGCGCACAGAAAGCTCAGGTAGAGGGGCAGTTTACCCGCAGCTCATCGCTGACCAGGGTATTGTTACGCCCAAGATTCTTGGCCTCGTAAAGGGCTTTATCCGCTTTGGCGATAGCAGCATCAATATCCTGTTCTACCAGAGGTGCAATGCCGATACTGACGGTTACGTTGGTTGCCACGCTCTCATTAAACATGTGAGGGATTTTAAGATCGTACACTTTCTGGCGGATACGTTCGGCGGCAGCCTGGGCCTGCTGTGGATCGACCGCGGTCAGCAAAATCATAAACTCTTCACCGCCAAAACGCGCCACCACATCCCGGGAGCGTACGGAGTCTCGGATGGCGGCAGAAACACGGATCAACGCCTGGTCGCCCATCATATGTCCGTAATGATCGTTATAGGATTTGAAATGGTCGATATCCAACAGCAGAACGAAGTGCCTCGAATTACTCAGAGCCAACAGCGTATCGAGCCGGTGTTGCAGCCCCCGGCGATTATACAAACCGGTTAGCGGGTCGAGCATGCTGAGCCCGTTCAGGGTTTCCCTCTCCTCCAGCAGTTTGTACATCAGTTGCTGAGCGAATCCATCGTAGCGCTTTTGTATCACATGCTGGATGGCGATACCGGCCATAGGCAGCGCCATAAAATAGAAAATCCGCAAACCATGTTCGCTGCCGTTAAGCCATAAACAAACGGCGACGGAGGGGAGTGAGTGGAGCGTAAACGCGATGATATTATTGGCAAAAGCGATAGAGCCAATAAACAGTACGCTGAGCAGCGCTATTAACAGGAAATAATAATCATTCTGACCTAGAGCGTTATATTTCAAGAATATATGTAACGCCCATAACAAGCCAAAAACGATTGAAATAAAAGGGAGATTAATTCTTTTATCCGCGTATTTCCCATGCCATACCAGCAGCAGTGTACTCATCACCAGCATCAGCAACGCCGGTACTGATAAGGCTTTGACCGCAAACAGAGGGAAAAAAAGCGTAAACAGCGCGGAGACTGCGTTGAGCAGTAGAAACAGTCGTAAAGAGAGTTGGTATTTTTTTGTGCGCAGAGTTCGCCAGGATTGTACTGTCATAGGTAAATATTGTTAGTTATCTGCAATGTACGAAGGTGTGTTGGTAAATAAAACAAATAACGAACGGGGTATCATTCGCAGAGGTTTTTATTGTTTTTAGTTGAAGAGCTAACCGGTGAGCAATTTATCACCTTGGATTATTCATGTCATCAATCGTTAAGTAAAACTCATATAATTGATAGTGCTTCACGGCTGACAAATGAGAAATTTTATCATATGATATTGGTTATCATTATCAATGTCATAGGTGAAATCATGTTGCAACGTACGCTGGGCAGTGGATGGGGTGTTCTGCTGCCGGGAATGCTGATTGCCGGGATGGCATATAGCGACCTGTCGGTCTACGTATGGAAGGTGATGATTGTATTAGGATTACTGCTGACTTCGCTCATGCTGTACCACAAACGTTTACGGCACTTTGTTTTGTTACCTTCATGCGCGGCACTGATTGGTGGCATTGTTTTGGTAATGATGAACTGGAATCAGGGATGAACAAAACAGAGAAGGAAATCGAGAGGGAAATAAGATAATTGGTGCGAGGGGGGGGACTCGAACCCCCACATCCTAAGGACACTAACACCTGAAGCTAGCGCGTCTACCAATTCCGCCACCTTCGCACAGTCATCTTATTTTTTTGATATCGCCTCGTTGGTGCGAGGGGGGGGACTCGAACCCCCACATCCTAAGGACACTAACACCTGAAGCTAGCGCGTCTACCAATTCCGCCACCTTCGCCCAGTGCGAGCAATATCAACGTGGATTATGGTGCGAGGGGGGGGACTTGAACCCCCACGTCCGAAAGGACACTAACACCTGAAGCTAGCGCGTCTACCAATTCCGCCACCTTCGCATACCATCGACACTCAAAAAGTATCGTTACCACGGGGGCGGATTTTAGAGATTTTATGCAGGGCGTCAACTGTTAATTATCGAACTTAACGTGATTGCCGAAAAAAAAGGCGTTTCTTCGGCTTTGGTGTTTTATGCAGGCCGGATAAGCGATAGCGCCATCCGGCGTTGCTCGGTGTCACGCCGGATGGCGGCGTAAACGCCTTATCTGGCCTGGAGCAGTTAGGCTTTTTTCGCCTGACGCGTCATGATGGTGCGATAGACCTTGAAGCGCCCGGTCTGCGCGATAACTTCGTGGAAGCCAAACACTTCATCCAGTACCTTCGGATAAGGCAGGAAGGCGTTCGCCACAATACGCAGTTCACCACCGCTGTTCAGATGACGCACGGCTCCGCGAATCAGCGTTTGTGCTGCATCAAGGCTGGTCTGCATACCGTCGTGGAACGGCGGGTTGGAGATGATCATATCAAATCGACCCGTCACGTCAGAAAAGACGTTACTGGCGATGACGTCACCTTCAATGCCGTTGGCTGCAAGCGTTGCGCGGCTGGCTTCAACGGCGGCGGCGCTAACATCGCACAGGGTTAAGCGCACTTTCGGCGAGTGGCTGGCTAAGGCGACGGAGAGAACGCCTGCGCCACAGCCGACATCCAGCACTTTGCCTTTGGTGTGCGGCGTCAGCGTGGAGAGCAGCAGTTGGCTGCCAACATCCAGGCCGTCACGGCTGAAGACGCCCGGCAGCGTTTTGATGGTCAGATTTTCTGTCTGGTATTCATCCCAGTATTTTTCTGCATCAAAGACCGGCTGTTTTTCCAGACGACCGTGGTACAGGCCACAGCGACGTGCGCTGTCGACTTTGTTTAACGGTGCGTATTCGGCCAGCATCTGCTCTGCGCTACGTACACCGCTGCGATTCTCACCGACAACAAAAATATCGGTGCCCACCGGTAACAGCGACAGAATGTTCATCAACTGGAACTGGGCTTCCGGCTTATTCTTCGGCCAGTAGTAGATCAGCGTATCGCTATCGGCAACGTCATCGGCCTGCGCGACGAGGCTGAAGCGGACGTTGTCGCCCATCTGGCGGTTAAGCACCTGCCAGTGGTGAAGTTGCTGGGTGTGCGCACGGCTGGCGGCGCTTTCAAAATGGGCAGGCAGGTCATCCTGCAAATCACCGGCAAACAGAATACGGCTTTGTTCGAAATCATCACTGTGGCGCAGCAAGACTTCACTTGCCGGGGTAAAAGCAGACATGGAATGCTCCTTAAATTGTACAGCGGGGGATTATAGTTGTTTGATGGCACGGATTCGACAAATTTGCTATATTTGCGCCCCTGATAGACAGGAGTGTTTCGCTATGACATCCCGACGAGACTGGCAGTTACAGCAACTGGGCATTACGCAGTGGTCGTTGCGTCGTCCTGGCGCACTGCAGGGCGAGATCGCGATTTCCATTCCTGCGCATGTCCGTTTGGTGATGGTTGCTGCACAGTTACCCGCGCTAACCGAACCGTTGATCAGCGATATTTTACGCGCATTAACCGTTAGCCCGGATCAGGTTTTACAACTGACGCCTGACCGTGTCGCCATGCTGCCGCAAGGCAGTCGCTGTAATAGCTGGCGGCTGGGAACCGAAGAGCCGCTGCTGCTGGAGGGCGCTCAGATCGAGAGTCCTGCGTTTAATGAATTACGGGAAAACCCAGCGGCACGCGCCGCGTTATGGCAACAAATCTGCGCATATGAACACGATTTCTTCCCTCGAGCCGACTGATTTACCCGCAGCATTTCAGATTGAAAAACGCGTCCACGCTTTTCCGTGGAGTGAAAAAACATTTGCCAGCAACCAGGGCGATCGCTACCTCAATTTTCAGTTGAGGGTTGACGACGTGATGGCCGCCTTTGCAATTACGCAGGTCGTACTGGATGAAGCGACGTTGTTCAATATCGCCGTCGATCCTGACTTTCAGCGCCGGGGCCTGGGGCGTGAGCTGCTGGAGCATCTGATCGATGAGCTGGAAAAGCGTGGCATTTTGACCCTGTGGCTTGAAGTGCGCGCCTCGAATGCGGCCGCTATCGCGCTGTACGAAAGCTTAGGCTTTAACGAGGCGACGATCCGTCGCAACTACTATCCAACGGCCGATGGTCACGAAGACGCCATCATCATGGCGTTGCCAATCAGCATGTAAGATAAGGTGTAATGATGAAGAAGTGGGACTGGATTTTCTTTGATGCCGACGAAACGCTGTTTACGTTTGACTCGTTTACCGGCTTACAGCGGATGTTTCTCGACTATAGCATTACCTTTACCGCTGAAGATTTTCAGGACTACCAGGCCGTGAATAAACCGCTGTGGGTGGATTACCAAAACGGCGCGATTACCTCATTACAACTGCAGCATGCCCGTTTTCAGAGCTGGGCCGAACGCCTGAAGGTTGAACCGGGCCAGCTTAATGACGCATTCATCAATGCGATGGCGGAGATCTGCTCACCGTTGCCGGGGGCGGTTTCTCTGCTCAATGCGATTCGTGATAAAACGAAAATCGGCATCATTACTAACGGCTTTACCGCGTTGCAGCAAATCCGTCTTGAGCGGACGGGGCTGCGCGACTATTTCGACCTGCTGGTGATTTCTGAGCAGGTTGGGGTGGCAAAACCCGACCCCCGTATTTTTGACCATGCGCTGGAGCAGGCGGGTAATCCTGACCGTTCTCGCGTGCTGATGGTGGGTGACACCGCAGAGTCCGATATTCTTGGCGGCATTAACGCCGGGCTATCCACCTGCTGGCTAAATACGCACCACCGCGAGCAGCCAGCGGGCATTCAGCCGACCTGGACCGTAGCGTCATTAAGCGAACTGGAGCAGCTCCTGTGTAAACACTGATTGCCTCCCCCCCGTTGATGGGTAAAATAGCCGCAATTTTTCGTATTCAACTTGCCCGGCCCGTTGCCGTGCTTACCTAAGAAGATTTGACTATGACGTTGTCTCCTTATTTGCAAGAGGTGGCCAAACGCCGCACTTTTGCCATTATTTCTCACCCGGATGCCGGTAAAACGACAATTACTGAAAAGGTACTGTTATTCGGACAGGCCATTCAGACCGCCGGTACGGTAAAAGGCCGTGGCTCCAGCCAGCATGCAAAATCTGACTGGATGGAAATGGAAAAGCAGCGTGGTATCTCCATTACCACCTCTGTGATGCAGTTTCCGTATCATGACTGCCTGGTGAACCTGCTGGACACCCCGGGGCACGAAGACTTCTCCGAAGATACCTATCGTACTCTGACGGCGGTGGACTGCTGCCTGATGGTTATCGATGCCGCAAAAGGCGTCGAGGATCGTACCCGTAAGCTGATGGAAGTTACCCGTCTGCGCGATACGCCGATCCTGACCTTTATGAACAAACTCGACCGTGACATCCGCGATCCGATGGAGCTGCTGGATGAAGTCGAGAACGAACTGAAAATCGGCTGTGCGCCAATCACCTGGCCGATTGGCTGTGGTAAGTTGTTCAAAGGTGTCTATCACCTTTATAAAGATGAAACTTACCTGTATCAGACCGGTAAAGGCCACACCATTCAGGAAGTGCGTGTTGTTAAAGGTCTGAACAACCCGGAACTTGATGCTGCCGTGGGTGAAGACCTGGCGCAGCAGCTGCGTGACGAGCTGGAGCTGGTGCAGGGCGCGTCCAACGAGTTCGACCATGAGCTGTTCCTCGCGGGCGAAATCACCCCGGTCTTCTTCGGTACCGCGCTGGGTAACTTCGGCGTTGACCATATGCTGGACGGCCTGGTGGAGTGGGCGCCTGCGCCGATGCCGCGTAAAACCGACACCCGCGTCGTCGAAGCCTCAGAAGAGAAGTTCACCGGTTTCGTGTTTAAAATTCAGGCCAACATGGACCCGAAACACCGTGACCGCGTGGCGTTCATGCGTGTGGTATCCGGCAAGTATGAGAAAGGCATGAAAATGCGCCAGGTGCGCATTGGTAAAGACGTGGTGATCTCCGACGCACTCACCTTTATGGCCGGTGACCGTTCTCATGTGGAAGAAGCGTATCCGGGCGATATTCTCGGTCTGCATAACCACGGCACTATCCAGATCGGCGATACCTTTACCCAGGGCGAAATGATGAAGTTCACCGGTATTCCGAACTTCGCACCGGAGCTGTTCCGTCGTATTCGCCTGAAGGATCCATTGAAGCAGAAACAGCTGCTGAAAGGGCTGGTTCAGCTGTCAGAAGAGGGCGCAGTACAGGTATTCCGTCCGATCGCCAATAACGATCTGATCGTGGGCGCGGTGGGTGTGCTGCAGTTTGACGTGGTGGTTTCACGTCTGAAGAGCGAGTACAACGTTGAAGCGATTTATGAATCTGTCAACGTAGCGACTGCGCGCTGGGTAGAATGTTCTGACGTGAAGAAATTCGAAGAATTTAAGCGTAAGAACGAAATTCAGCTAGCTCTTGATGGCGGCGATAACCTCACCTATATCGCACCAACCATGGTTAACCTGAATCTCACCCAGGAACGTTACCCGGACGTTCAGTTCCGTAAAACACGCGAACACTAATCGACCTTCCAGGGCACGGTATCCGCCGTGTCCTGCAACTTTTCCTGTCTTTTAAATCCCTTGCGGAATGTTCTTAAAACCTCGCGTTTTTCTTTTGTTTGCCTGTTTTTTAATCAATTCTGACTGCGATCACGAAATCGTGAACTATATTTAACAATGTGATGACATAAATATCGGCGTTTAATGCTTTTTAGGCTGCCTGTTGCAGCGTCTATTGCTGATATTTATTCCACTTACAAGATTAGTTGCTGGTTCAGGCCGTGTAACGGCAGAGCATAGCTTTTAGCAAAACATACAGGAATACATCGATGACAATGACAGGACTTAAGATTTCTAAAACGCTGCTGGCCGTGATGCTGACCTCCGCTGTTGCAACGGGTTCTGCTTATGCAGAAAACGCTACGATGGATAAAGCGCAATCCGGCGTCGAAAGTGCGGGGCAGAAAGTCGATAGCTCTATGAACAAAGTCGGTAATTTCATGGATGACAGCACCATCACCGCGAAAGTAAAAGCCGCGCTGGTGGACCACGAAAGCATTAAGAGCACCGATATTTCCGTCAAAACAGATCAAAAGGTGGTGACACTAAGCGGGTTTGTTGAAAGCCAGGCACAGGCCGAAGAAGCGGTGAAAGTGGCGAAAGGCGTTGAGGGCGTGACCTCCGTTAGCGACAAACTGCATGTGCGTGATAGTAAAGAAACCTCCGTTAAAGGCTATGCGGGCGATACGGCAATCACCAGTGAGGTAAAAGCCAAGCTGCTGGCCGATGATATCGTCCCTTCCCGCAAGGTGAAAGTTGAGACCACCGATGGCGTTGTGCAACTTTCAGGCACCGTCGATTCACAGGCTCAAAGCGATCGTGCTGAGAGCATCGCCAAAGCGATTGATGGCGTGAAAAGCGTCAAAAACGATCTCAAAACTCAGTAATTAGACTTAATTCGTCCTCCTGACGTTTGTCGGGAGGCGTGTTGTGCACCACACTGAAAATATCGCCGATGGGCAGCCTGAGCGCTCATATCAAGCGGTGAAATTAACTATGGTAAAGGAGAAGCATATGTTTCGATGGGGCATCATATTTCTGGTTATCGCGTTAATTGCCGCCGCACTCGGTTTTGGTGGACTGGCGGGTACTGCAGCCGGCGCAGCGAAAATTGTGTTTGTGGTGGGGATCATTTTGTTCCTGGTCAGCCTGTTTACCGGGCGTAAACGACCCTAGTACGTAAACCGTAAAGAAAAATTGCTACTAAGCCAGTCCATTGGACTGGCTTTTACGGTTTTAGCGTCAGGCAATTTGCGTTACTTTGTTGCTCTATTACAAAAACAACAGGAAGGCAGAGGTGGGGCAGAGAATACCCGTCACGCTCGGTAATATTGCGCCGTTATCGTTACGTCCATTTCAACCAGGCAGTGTGGCGCTGGTGTGCGAGGGCGGGGGACAAAGAGGCATCTTCACCGCCGGCGTACTGGATGAGTTCATGCGCGCGCAGTTCAATCCCTTTGATCTCTACTATGGGACGTCGGCTGGCGCGCAAAACCTTTCAGCCTATCTCTGTAACCAGCCCGGTTACGGCCGCAAAGTTATTATGCGTTACACCACCCGACGCGAATTTTTTGACCCGGTGCGTTTTGTGCGTGGGGGAAATCTGATCGATCTCGACTGGCTGGTGGATTCGACTGCAACGCATATGCCGCTGGCGATGGACAACGCCGAGCGCCTGTTTGCCGCAGGGAAAGCATTTTATATGTGCGCCTGTCGGGGCGATGATTACACGCCCGGCTATTTTTCGCCGAACCGGCAAAACTGGCTCGACCTCATTCGAGCCTCCAGCGCGATTCCCGGGTTCTACCGCACAGGGGTTGTATTGGACGGCGTGAACTATCTGGATGGAGGAGTTAGTGATGCCATACCTGTGCAGGAGGCAGCGAAGCAGGGGGCAAAAACGTTGGTAGTGATTCGCACTGTGCCTTCGCAAATGTACTACACCCCGCAGTGGTTCAAACGTATGGAGCGCTGGTTGGGTGAAAGTAGCCTGCAACCGTTTCTGAATCTGGTGCAGCATCATGAGACCAGCTATCGTGCTATCCAGAGTTTTATTGAGAAGCCGCCGGGCAAGCTGCGTATTTTTGAGATCTATCCGCCAAAACCACTCCATAGCATGGCGTTGGGCAGCCGTATTCCGGCACTGCGGGAAGATTACAAAACCGGACGCCTGTGCGGTCGTTACTTTCTGGCGACAGTCGGCAAACTGTTGGCGAAAAATGCGCCGCTGCCTCGTCAGACGCCGAAGATTGTGGTGCCGGGGCCGGTGGTAGTTCCTCCTGCGCCGGTGGCCAACGATGCCCATGTGCCAGTGGTGACCAATGCGCCTCAGGCGAACGACACGACGTTTGATAATGAGGATTTGGCGTGAGTTATCGTTTTATCGATACGCATTGTCACTTTGATTTCCCGCCGTTTACCGGCGATGAATCTGCCAGCATTCAGCGCGCGGTGGAGGTTGGTGTACAGAGCATTATCGTTCCGGCCACACAGGCGGCGAATTTTCCCCGCGTACTGGCGTTAGCGGAAAATTATCCTCCATTGTTTGCCGCGCTTGGTCTGCATCCCATTGTTATTGAACAACATAGCGATGACTGCCTGGACCAGTTGCAACAGGAGCTGGATAAGCGCCCACGAAAACTGGTGGCGCTAGGCGAGATTGGATTGGATCTGTATCGGGACGATCCGCAATTCGATAAGCAAGAGTGGGTGCTGGAAGCGCAACTAAAGCTGGCGAAGCGGTACGAATTGCCGGTGATCCTGCATTCGCGGCGCACCCATGACAAGCTGGCGATGCACCTGAAACGTCATGCTTTGCCGCGAACTGGCGTTGTGCATGGTTTTTCTGGGAGCGTGCAGCAGGCAGAGCGCTTTGTGCAACTGGGATACAAAATTGGCGTGGGAGGCACCATTACCTATCCGCGCGCCAGTAAAACCCGCGAGGTAATGGCGCAATTACCGCTGGAATCGCTGTTGCTGGAAACCGACGCGCCGGATATGCCGCTCAATGGCTTTCAGGGGCAGCCTAACCGGCCGGAGCAGGTAGTCAGAGTCTTCGACGTCTTATGCGATCTGCGCCCGGAACCTGCGGACGTGATCGCTGACGCGCTGTATCGTAATACCACGGCGTTGTTTAATGTGTGATTGGATGGCGTATCCGGCCGACAAATGTGTGCGCTCCGTAGGCCTGATAAGCGAAGCGCATCAGGCATAACTTCGTCGGATGGCAGCTGTGTTTTTTCCGGCCTACAGATGATGTCGTCGCATCCGGCAATCACAGGTACAGCGCCGGGAAAATCAAATTATCCACCCCGCGTTCGCGCAATCTTTGCGCCAGCTGTTCCACATCCTCCGGCGTGGCGCTCGGCCAGTCCTTCGCTTCGCCATACACCCCGTGCGCATGAAAGGCATTCAGCCGCACAGGTACGTCACCGGTGCGTATGATAAACGCCGCCAGCGCATCAATATGCTGTAGATAATCCACCTGACCAGGAATAACCAGCAGGCGCAGTTCCGCCAGTTTTCTCTGCCCGGACAAAAAGGTAATACTTTGTTTAATCAGCGTGTTATCGCGGCCGGTAAGCTGCCGATGACACGTGCTGTCCCAGGCTTTTAAATCCAGCATTACGCCGTCGCACACCGGCAGCAGCTTCTGCCAGCCGGTTTCGCTCAGCATGCCGTTGCTGTCGACCATGCAGGTCAGGTGTTGCAACTGCGGATCGGTTTTTATCGCGGTAAATAGCGCCACAATAAAGGGGAGTTGAGTAGTCGCTTCACCGCCACTAACGGTTATCCCTTCGATAAACAGTGACGCTTTACGAATATGTTGCAGCACTTCATCAACGCTCATACTCTGCGCCATCGGCGTGGCCTGCCGGGGGCACATATGCAGGCAGGTGTCACACTGCTGACACATATCGGACTGCCACCACACTTTCCCCGCGCTCAGGTTCAGCGCCTCATGCGGGCAATGCAGCACACACTCCCCGCAGTCGTTGCAGCGTCCCATCGTCCACGGATTGTGGCAATTTTTACAGCGCAGATTACATCCTTGCAGAAACAGAGCCAGGCGACTGCCCGGCCCATCGACGCAGGAGAAAGGAATCAGCCTACTGACTAAAGCGCATCTGCTGTTCATGGCTAATCACGCGAGGTTGTCGTTCCAGAATGCGCGTATTGCGCGCGGCTTCTTCGCCAAGCCAGGTGGTGTTGGTTCGTGACCCTTCGGCGCGATACTTTTCCAGATCCGACAGGCGCACCATGTAACCCGTAACGCGAACCAGATCGTTGCCGCTCACGTTGGCGGTAAACTCGCGCATTCCAGCTTTAAACGCCCCGAGGCACAACTGCACCAGCGCCTGAGGATTACGCTTGATAGTTTCATCCAGCGTGAGAATGTCGCTGATCCCGGCGTGATAAAACGCGTGATGTGGTGCGACGGTTTGCAGGTGGGTGATCGGGTCCGGCTCATCGCCGTAAGGCAGGCGTGCACCTGGCGTGGTGCCGATGTCAGAACTGATCCCCGACTGTGCATGCAGCATCGCGCGCTGCTTCCAGCCATATTTCACCGGGGTGTTTTCGACAAATTCCGCCAGTTGGGTGCTGATGCGATAGCCGAGCTGATTGGCGAACTCATCTTTCCCATAGCGCGCATTCTGTCCCGCCTTATCGCACAGCAGGTTCACCGCCTCCGCCAGGCCGTACATCCCGAACATAGGCACAAAACGTTCGGGATCAATCAACCCTTCCTGCACGAGGAAGCTATTCTCAAAGAAATGTGATTTCTCATAGAGGAATTCACATCGTGAATCAATGATGGCGATTTGCTGCTGGCAGTAGTGCGGTAGGGTGCGCGTAAAGAAGTCATCGACAGAGGTGCTGCGCTCTGCGATGGCTTTCAGATTAAGCCTGACCAGCGTGCTTCCACCCCCGGCGAGCGGCAAAGAGTTGTAACAACTGACGACGCCATACTGACCTTTTGTGAAAATTTTATCATTTTCAGGGCCGTTGGAAATATGCGGCTTACTGCACTCGCAGATATTTTTCGCCACGTTGAGCAGCAGATCGTCAGGTGTGATTTGCGGGTCATAAATGAATGTCAGATTAGGCGAGACCTGCTTTAGCTCTGCGTCTGCGCGTAAAATTGCACGGGTAACTGGTGTATCGGCGGGGCCGATATTGGCATGCATAAACGCGTCTGGCAGGGTTCTGTCGAGATAACGCCAGAAACGTTTTATTCGAATATCGATCTCGTCTTGTGTTAGAATTTTAACATACGGTTGCAGCAGGGCATCAAGCTGGCCGAGATAAACCGGCATCGACGTCACTGACGGAATATGGTGGTAAAGAATAGTGAGTAAGGATAACGCGTCATCAAGATCCCTGGCGCCTTCCAGCTCCAGCCACGATGAGCCATTGGCCAGAAAACGCGCGTAATCGGGTAAAACATAGCGTGGTTTGAACGGGGCATGACCTTCGTACATATCGCAGATTACCCCATCATCCAGCGCCTGACGTGCCTGTGCAGGCAGTTGCGGGTAAGGCAGCGCGTTTTCAGCTTCCAGTGCCAGAAAGTGGCGTTTCTGCTCAGGGCTGAGCACTGGGCTGGTCACGATTTGTTGGCAACGCTGTTGCAGCGCGAGTTCGCTTGAAGTGGGCATCGTTGATTCCTTTTTATCCCGAAGGTGTAACGCCATTGTAGAAAGCAACGCCGCCGCAACCTTTGATCCGGATGCGCCTGATGCCACCGCATCCCTTTAGAAAAGGTGATTTATTTGAAGTAGATCTCATTAGAGTAATGCAAATCTGTATGTGGTTTTCATTAACTGTGATGTATATCGAAGTGTAATAGCGAGCGGATGTTAGAATACTAACAAACTCGCAAGGTGAAATTTTATACGGCGATGCCGTTGGAGAATGTTATGACCGATTTAACAGCAAGCAGCCTGCGTGCACTGAAACTGATGGACCTGACCACCCTGAATGACGACGACACCAATGAAAAAGTGATCGCGCTGTGTCATCAGGCGAAGACCCCGGTTGGCAACACTGCCGCAATCTGTATCTATCCGCGTTTCATCCCTATTGCGCGTAAGACCCTGAAAGAGCAGGGCACGCCGGACATCCGCATTGCAACCGTAACCAACTTCCCGCATGGCAACGACGACATCGAGATTGCGCTGGCTGAAACTCGCGCGGCGATTGCTTACGGCGCAGATGAAGTTGACGTGGTGTTCCCGTACCGTGCGCTGATCGCCGGTAACGAACAGATTGGTTTCGATCTGGTTAAAGCCTGCAAAGACGCGTGTGCGGCAGCAAACGTGCTGCTGAAAGTCATCATCGAAACCGGTGAGCTGAAAGAAGAAGCACTGATTCGCAAAGCGTCTGAAATCTCCATCAAAGCCGGTGCTGATTTCATCAAAACTTCTACCGGTAAAGTGCCGGTCAATGCGACGCCGGAAAGCGCACGCATCATGATGGAAGTGATCCGCGACATGGGTGTTTCTAAAACTGTAGGTTTCAAACCGGCTGGTGGCGTACGCACTGCAGAAGATGCACAGCAGTTCCTGGCGATTGCCGATGAACTGTTTGGCGCTGACTGGGCTGATTCTCGTCACTACCGTTTTGGCGCATCCAGCCTGCTGGCGAGTCTGCTGAAAGCGCTGGGTCACGGCGACGGCAAGAGCGCAAGCAGCTACTAAGCCTTATATTGCCGGAGCTGTAGCGACGTAGGCCGGATAAGGCGTAGCCGCCATCCGGCATTAAGACGACTGCCGGGTGGCGCGTTGCTTACCCGGCCTACAACGGCCTTCTACTCTTTTCCCCTGGGGGTTACCGTGTTTCTCGCACAAGAAATTATTCGTAAAAAACGTGATGGTCATGCGCTGAGCGATGAAGAAATTCGTTTCTTTATCAATGGTATTCGCGACAACACCATCTCTGAAGGGCAAATCGCCGCCCTGGCGATGACCATTTTCTTCCACGATATGACAATGCCTGAGCGAGTTTCGCTGACCATGGCAATGCGTGATTCAGGAACCGTGCTGGACTGGAAAAGCCTGCAGCTGAACGGCCCGATTGTGGATAAACACTCTACCGGCGGTGTAGGTGACGTAACGTCACTGATGTTAGGCCCGATGGTCGCAGCGTGCGGCGGCTATATTCCGATGATCTCCGGGCGTGGCCTGGGGCATACCGGCGGTACACTCGATAAACTGGAAGCGATTCCTGGATTTGACATCTTCCCGGACGACGCGCGCTTCCGTGAAATTATTAAAGACGTGGGTGTGGCGATTATTGGGCAAACCAGCTCGCTCGCACCGGCGGATAAACGTTTTTATGCCACCCGCGATATTACCGCGACGGTGGATTCCATCCCGCTGATTACCGGTTCCATTCTGGCGAAAAAACTGGCGGAAGGGCTGGATGCGCTAGTGATGGATGTGAAAGTGGGCAGCGGCGCCTTTATGCCGACCTACGAGCTTTCTGAAGCTCTCGCTGAAGCGATTGTTGGTGTGGCAAACGGTGCGGGTGTCCGTACCACCGCGCTGTTAACCGATATGAACCAGGTGCTGGCCTCCAGCGCAGGTAACGCGGTCGAAGTCCGCGAAGCGGTGCAGTTCCTGACCGGTGAATACCGTAATCCACGTCTGTTAGACGTCACCATGGCGCTGTGCGTGGAAATGCTGATCTCCGGCAATCTGGCGAAAGATGACGCCGAAGCCCGTGCGAAATTGCAGGCGGTGCTGGACAACGGTAAAGCGGCAGAGATTTTTGGTCGCATGGTTGCGGCGCAAAAAGGCCCGACCGATTTCGTCGAAAATTATGCGAAGTACCTGCCGACGGCAATGCTCAGCAAAGCGGTATATGCTGATACCGAAGGCTTTGTCAGCGCGATGGATACCCGCGCGCTGGGGATGGCGGTCGTTTCCATGGGGGGCGGTCGTCGTCAGGCTTCGGACACCATTGATTACAGCGTTGGCTTTAGCGATATGGCGCGTCTGGGCGACAGCGTAGACGGACAACGCCCGCTGGCGGTGATCCACGCGAAAGACGAAGCCAGCTGGCAGGAAGCGGCGAAAGCGGTCAAAGCGGCAATTAGCCTTGACGATAAAGCGCCAGAAATTACACCGACAGTCTATCGTCGTATTACCGAATAACTGTATACTGATCTGATCGCTTTTTTGCGGCGCAGATGTATGGAGAACAAGATGAAACGTGCATTTATTATGGTGCTGGACTCCTTTGGTATTGGTGCGACTGAAGATGCGGATCGCTTTGGCGACGTAGGTTCAGACACTATGGGACACATTGCAGAAGCCTGTGCGAAAGGTGAGGCTGACAATGGTCGCAAAGGTCCACTGAATCTGCCTAACCTGACCCGTCTGGGCCTGGTGAAAGCTCACGAAGGTTCTACCGGTAAAATTGCTGCTGGTATGGACGGTAACGCGGAAGTGATTGGTGCCTACGCATGGGCGCATGAACTTTCTTCCGGGAAAGACACGCCGTCTGGCCACTGGGAAATCGCGGGTGTCCCGGTTCTGTTTGATTGGGGTTATTTCTCCGATCATGAAAACAGCTTCCCGCAGGAACTGCTGGATAAACTGGTAAAACGTGCCAACCTGCCAGGCTACCTCGGCAACTGCCACTCTTCCGGTACCGTGATCCTGGATCAACTGGGTGAAGAGCATATGAAAACCGGCAAGCCGATTTTCTATACCTCCGCTGACTCCGTGTTCCAGATTGCCTGCCACGAAGAGACGTTTGGCCTGGATAAACTCTACGAGCTGTGCGAAATCGCACGTGAAGAGCTGACCGAAGGTGGTTACAACATCGGTCGTGTTATCGCACGTCCGTTTATCGGTGATAAAGCCGGTAACTTCCAGCGTACCGGTAACCGTCACGACCTGGCCGTTGAGCCGCCAGCACCGACCGTGCTGCAGAAACTGGTCGACGAAAAAGACGGTCACGTGGTTTCCGTCGGTAAAATCGCGGATATCTACGCTAACTGCGGCATCACCAAAAAAGTGAAAGCCACCGGTCTGGATGCGCTGTTCGACGCCACCATCAAAGAGATGAAAGAAGCAGGTGATAAGACCATCGTCTTCACCAACTTCGTTGATTTCGACTCTTCCTGGGGACATCGTCGCGATATCGCCGGTTATGCAGCGGGCCTGGAACTGTTCGACCGCCGTCTGCCTGAGCTGATGGAGCTGGTGGGTGAAGATGACATTCTGATCCTGACCGCTGACCACGGCTGCGACCCAAGCTGGACCGGCACTGACCACACCCGTGAACACATCCCGGTACTGGTTTACGGCCCGAAAGTGAAACCTGGTTCATTAGGTCACCGTGAAACCTTCGCTGATATCGGTCAGACGCTGGCGAGCTACTTTGGTACGTCACCGATGGACTACGGTAAAAACATGCTGTAATACCCGTTGTCTTTCGCGCTGTAGATGCGTTGACTTCATTCGCTCCCCCCGGTCACATAGTGAATCTATGCTCCCGGGGATTCACGAATTCGTCGCCTTCCTACAACGCGAAATCCTTAGGGTATTTCACTGTTTTGCATACGTTTTGTAGGCCTGATAAGGCGTAGCCGCCATCAGGCAATAACAACGAAATAAGGACAAAAAATGGCAACTCCACATATTAATGCAGAAATGGGTGATTTCGCTGACGTCGTATTGATGCCGGGCGACCCGCTGCGTGCAAAGCATATTGCTGAAACTTTCCTCGAAGATGTTCGTGAAGTGAACAACGTTCGCGGCATGTTAGGTTTTACCGGTACTTACAAAGGCCGTAAGATCTCCGTTATGGGTCACGGTATGGGTATCCCGTCCTGCTCCATCTACACCAAAGAGCTGATCACCGATTTCGGCGTGAAGAAAATCATTCGCGTAGGCTCCTGCGGCGCTGTGCGTATGGACGTTAAACTGCGTGACGTGGTTATCGGTATGGGCGCTTGCACCGACTCCAAAGTTAACCGTATCCGTTTTAAAGATCATGACTTCGCTGCTATCGCTGACTTCGACATGGTGCGTAACGCGGTTGATGCGGCAAAAGCACTGGGTGTAGACGCGCGCGTGGGCAACCTGTTCTCCGCTGACCTGTTCTACTCTCCGGACGGTGAAATGTTCGACGTGATGGAAAAATACGGCGTGCTGGGCGTGGAAATGGAAGCGGCGGGCATCTACGGTGTTGCTGCGGAATTTGGTGCAAAAGCGCTGACCATCTGCACCGTTTCCGACCATATCCGTACTCACGAGCAGACCACTGCCGCTGAACGTCAGACGACCTTTAACGACATGATCAAAATCGCGCTGGAATCCGTTCTGCTGGGCGATAAAGAGTAAGGGTTGTTTTGGCCCGGTGGCGTTGCGCTGGCCGGGCCTACGGGAATGCCGCTATTAATGCCTGATGGCGCTTCGCTTATCAGGCCTACAGGAGCGATCTTGTAGGCCGGATAAGGCGCAGCCGCCATCCGGCAATTCGCCACTAATCGCTTAACGCACGGCCTTCGCCACCCACGCCGCCAGTTCACGCAGCTCGCTTTCCTGATCCGGATATTCCGTAACCAGCGCTTCGCAAGTCTGCTGTAAAACATCAGCGCGATACTGGCAGCCCTGTAGCCGCTCCGCCAGCGCTTCTAACGGCGCGGGATTGAGACTGTCGGTAAACACCTGTGTGCGCGTGATATGACCTTTTTCGACGTCGAAATGCAGCTCAACACCGCCCCAGGTGAAACGCTCGTCCAGCAGATGCGAGAAAGCAGGCGCCTGACCAAAATTCCATTCCCAACTGCTCTGGCGGGCAAAGGTTTCGGCAAAATTTGGCAGGTCCGGCGTTTTATCCGGTGAGATCACTTCCGCTTCAACGCGTTCGCCATAATGAGCAAAAAAGGCTTCCGTGATGGCCTGACAGACCTGTTCATGGGTGATGCCCGGTAACAGCTCCGTCAAATTCGCCACCCGTGAGCGGACAGAGGTAATCCCCTTTGCTGCGAGTTTCTTTTTGTCGGGATTGAGATAGTTTGCCAGGCGGCTGAGATCGGCATTTAGCAGCAGCGTGCCGTGGTGGAATCCGCGATCTTTCGTTTCCCGGTAAGCAGAGCCTGAAACTTTGCGATCGCCGTCTGGCGTTTTCACAACCAGGTCGTTACGCCCGGAGGCGTCCGCCGTCACACCCAGAGAATTCAATGCGTTGAGGACAATCGCGGTGGAAATGGTTTTGTCGTACTCCGGTTTACCGGCCATAAAGGTAAAGCAGGTATTGCCTAAGTCATGGAACACCGCGCCGCCGCCGCTGCTACGGCGGGCGAGCCGCACGTTGTCTTCCTCCATACGGCGGGTATTACACTCTTTCCACGGGTTTTGCGCCCGGCCAATCACCACCGTATCGGCGTTACGCCACAAGAACAGGACGCGCTGCGTGGCGGGCATCTGGCGAAAAATGCACTCTTCGACCGCGAGATTAAACCACGGATCGTAAGAGTCTGAGATAAGCAGGCGTAGTGTAGTCATGGTTGATTTCCCTTCTGTTTTACAGTTTTTACTGCTTTTACTCTTTTTTCTCGTTGTCTTCTTCCTGCACCGGTTTGTTGGCGGTCAGCAGGAAAGGGGATTGCTGCCAGCGGGTACGCTTGCCTTGCAATAATGTACGGGTGAGCACGACGCCAATCGCCAGCGCCAGCAGCAGCATCAGGCGTAAGATATTGGTGGTGTTATCTACCTGCTTCGCCTCGGTGGCGAGGGTGTGGGTATCCAGCGTCAGGCGCAAATAGCCCAGCGGACCATTTTTCCCCTGAATGGGTTCGACAATCTGCTGGTTAAAATAACCCCCGGCTTTTTTGCCGTCGAGCGCCAGTCGGTCACGAACGTTGACGCTCTCGCCGGTACGCGTAATCAGGTCTCCCTGTTCATCGTACACGCCAGCGTCCAGAATACGGCTACTTTCCGTCAGCTGTGTGAGTACCGCTTTGATGCGTTTTTCATCCGGCGTTTCGGTACGCATTAGCGGAGCAACATTTAGCGCCACCTGGCGGGCCAGCGTACGGGCCAGCTCTTCGAGCTGCGGATTACGCTGCTGCTGGTGACTTTGACTAAACCAGGATGCGCCCTGCATCAGGGCGACGAGCAGCGCAAGACAGAACAATACAATTACTGCACGATGAAGTCGGAATTTCAGTTTTGCGCGAGCCATATTCCACCTGCTGAAAATTTGAGACTTAATGTTGCCAGAAGCGCTGGTTACAGGGTAGCCTCATGCGTTATTTTCCCCTGATGATTCCGACCCGAACGATTTTACAGGAGCTTTAATGCCTAACATAACCTGGTGCGATCTACCTGAAGATGTTTCTCTGTGGCCAGGTCTGCCTCTCTCTTTAAGTGGCGATGAAGTCATGCCGCTGGACTACCACGCGGGCCGCAGTGGCTGGCTGCTGTACGGTCGTGGTCTGGATAAACAACGTTTAACGCAATACCAGAGCAAACTGGGCGCGGCGATGGTGATTGTTGCTGCCTGGTGCGTCGAGGATTATCAGGTGATTCGCCTGGCGGGTTCGTTAACGCCGCGCGCGGCAAAACTGGCTCATGATGCCAAACTGGATGTTGCCCCGTTAGGCAAAATTCCGCATCTGCGCACGCCGGGTTTGCTGGTGATGGACATGGACTCAACGGCAATCCAGATCGAATGCATTGATGAAATTGCTAAACTGGCTGGAACCGGTGAGATGGTTGCGGAAGTCACGGAACGCGCGATGCGTGGCGAACTGGACTTTACCGCCAGCCTGCGTAGCCGCGTGGCGACGCTGAAGGGCGCTGATGCCAATATTCTGCACCAGGTGCGCGAAACGCTACCGCTGATGCCCGGCCTGACTCAACTGGTGTTAAAACTGGAAACGCTCGGCTGGAAAGTGGCTATTGCCTCTGGCGGCTTTACCTTCTTTGCCGATTACCTGCGTAATAAACTGCGTCTGACGGCGGCGGTAGCAAACGAGCTGGAGATCATGGACGGTAAATTTACCGGCAACGTGATCGGCGATATCGTCGATGCCCAGTACAAAGCCAATACCCTGACCCGCCTGGCGCAAGAATATGAGATCCCGATGGCGCAGACGGTGGCGATCGGCGACGGTGCCAACGACCTGCCGATGATCAAAACGGCTGGGCTGGGTATTGCGTATCATGCTAAACCGAAAGTGAATGAAAAGACGGAGATTACTATCCGCCACGCTGACCTGATGGGCGTGTTCTGCATTCTCTCCGGCAGCATGAACCAGAAATGATTAAATTGCCCGGTGGCAAGCTGTCCGTAGGCCGGATAAGCACCCACGCCATCCGGCAAAAGCGTTAACGAAAGAGGTAAAACGTGGCAAAAGCTCCTAAACGCGCCTTTGTTTGTAATGAATGCGGGGCCGATTACCCGCGCTGGCAGGGGCAATGCAGCGCCTGTCAGGCCTGGAATACCATTACCGAGGTGCGCCTTGCCGCATCGCCAACGGTGGCGCGTAACGAGCGGCTCAGTGGCTATGCCGGGAATGCGGGCGTGGCAAAAGTGCAGAAGCTGTCTGACATCAGCCTTGAAGAACTGCCGCGTTTTTCCACTGGATTTAAAGAGTTTGACCGCGTGCTGGGTGGCGGGGTGGTACCCGGCAGCGCTATCCTGATTGGCGGTAATCCCGGCGCGGGGAAATCAACGCTGCTGCTACAAACGCTGTGTAAACTCGCTGAGCAGATGAAAACCCTGTACGTTACTGGCGAAGAGTCGCTACAACAGGTGGCGATGCGCGCGCACCGGCTTGGCTTGCCGACGGCGAATCTGAACATGCTGTCGGAAACCAGTATTGAACAAATTTGCCTGATTGCCGAAGAAGAACAGCCGAAACTGATGGTGATCGACTCCATTCAGGTAATGCACATGGCGGATATTCAGTCTTCGCCGGGCAGCGTGGCGCAGGTGCGCGAAACGGCGGCTTACCTGACGCGCTTTGCCAAAACGCGCGGCGTGGCGATTGTCATGGTCGGCCACGTCACCAAAGATGGCTCGCTGGCCGGGCCGAAGGTGCTGGAGCACTGTATTGACTGTTCGGTACTGCTCGACGGTGACGCCGATTCCCGTTTCCGTACTCTGCGTAGCCATAAAAACCGCTTTGGTGCGGTGAATGAGCTGGGCGTCTTTGCCATGACCGAACAGGGCCTGCGTGAAGTCAGCAACCCTTCCGCTATCTTCTTAAGCCGTGGCGATGAGGTCACCTCCGGCAGTTCGGTGATGGTGGTCTGGGAAGGCACGCGCCCGCTGCTGGTAGAGATTCAGGCGCTGGTCGATCATTCGATGATGGCGAACCCGCGTCGCGTGGCGGTCGGTCTGGAACAGAACCGTCTGGCGATTCTGCTGGCGGTGCTGCATCGTCACGGTGGCTTGCAGATGGCGGATCAGGACGTGTTCGTTAACGTAGTCGGCGGCGTAAAAGTCACCGAAACCAGCGCCGACCTGGCGTTGCTGCTGGCAATGGTTTCCAGTCTGCGCGACAGGCCGCTGCCGCAGGATTTAGTGGTCTTTGGCGAAGTGGGGCTGGCGGGCGAAATCCGTCCGGTACCCAGCGGCCAGGAGCGTATTTCGGAAGCGGCGAAGCACGGCTTTCGCCGGGCGATTGTCCCTGCCGCTAACGTACCGAAAAAAGTACCGGAAGGGATGCAGGTCTTTGGCGTTAAGAAGCTTGCGGATGCGTTAAGCGTGTTTGACGACCTATAATCAAATACCCGTACGTACTGATTTTGTAGGCCTGATAAGCGAAGCGCCATCAGGCAGTGTTACGCGATTTTTCCAGCAGGAGGCTCTTGTGTCATTTGAATATCTGAAAACCGCCATAAAGCAAAAGGGCTGTACCCTGCAACAGGTGGCGGATGCCAGTGGCATGACCAAGGGATACCTAAGCCAACTGCTGAATGCCAAAATCAAAAGCCCCAGCGCGCAGAAGCTGGAGGCGTTGCACCGTTTTCTCGGGCTGGAGTTTCCGCGCCAGCAGAAAAATATCGGTGTGGTATTCGGCAAGTTTTATCCGCTGCACACCGGCCATATCTATCTTATCCAGCGCGCCTGTAGCCAGGTCGATGAACTGCATATCATCATGGGCTATGACGACACGCGCGATCGCAGCCTGTTTGAAGACAGTGCCATGTCGCAACAGCCTACGGTGCCCGATCGTTTACGCTGGCTGCTGCAAACCTTTAAGTATCAGAAAAATATCCGTATTCATGCCTTTAACGAAGAAGGCATGGAACCGTATCCGCACGGCTGGGACGTGTGGAGCAACGGGATCAAAACGTTTATGCAGGAGAAAGGGATCCAGCCAAACTGGATCTACACCTCTGAAGAATCAGATGCCCCGCAGTATCTGGAACATCTGGGGATTGAAACCGTGCTGGTGGATCCCAAGCGAACGTTTATGAGCATCAGCGGTGGGCAAATCCGTGAAAACCCGTTTCGCTACTGGGAGTATATTCCGACCGAAGTGAAGCCGTTTTTCGTGCGCACCGTGGCGATCCTCGGTGGGGAGTCGAGCGGCAAATCGACGCTGGTGAACAAGCTCGCCAACATCTTTAATACCACCAGTGCGTGGGAATATGGGCGTGATTACGTTTTCTCCCATTTGGGCGGTGATGAGATGGCGTTGCAGTATTCTGACTACGATAAAATCGCCCTGGGACAAGCGCAATACATTGATTTTGCTGTTAAGTACGCCAATAAAGTGGCGTTCATCGACACCGATTTCGTGACCACTCAGGCCTTCTGTAAAAAGTATGAAGGGCGTGAACATCCGTTTGTGCAGGCCCTGATTGACGAGTATCGCTTCGATCTGGTGATCCTGCTGGAGAATAATACCCCGTGGGTAGCGGATGGCTTGCGTAGTCTCGGTAGCTCGGTTGACAGAAAAGCGTTTCAGACGCTGCTGGTCGAGATGCTGCAGGAAAACAATATCAATTTTGTGCACGTTCAGGAGCCTGACTACGACGGTCGCTTCCTGCGCTGCGTGGAGCTGGTGAAAGAGTTGATGGGCGAGCAGAGGTAGGTTTTAGAGGTAGGTTTTAATGCCGGATGCGCTGCGCTTATCCGGCCTACAAGTCGCACGAACCTCATAGACAGGATGGCGCTGTGCATATTCGGCCTACAAGTCGCACTAACCTCGTAGACAGGATGGCGCGGTGCATATCCGGCCTACAAGTCGCACTAACCTCGTAGGCCGGATAAGGCGTAACGCCGCCATCCGGCGCTTAACGCTAATTACTTAGAAATACGCTTGTACTTAATACGCTTCGGCTCCAGCGCATCCGCACCCAGCGTGCGTTTCTTGTACTCTTCGTATTCGGTAAAGTTACCTTCGAAGAACTCAACCTTACCTTCGTCCTGGTAATCCAGAATGTGGGTCGCGATACGGTCAAGGAACCAACGGTCGTGCGAGATAACCATCGCGCAACCCGGGAATTCCAGCAGGGCGTTTTCCAGCGCGCGCAGGGTTTCGATATCCAGGTCGTTGGTTGGTTCATCGAGCAGCAGCATGTTGCCGCCAACCTGCAGCAGCTTCGCCAGGTGCAGACGACCACGCTCACCGCCGGACAGCTCGCCTACGCGTTTGCCCTGATCCACACCTTTGAAGTTGAAGCGGCCCACGTAGGCACGGCTTGGCATCTCGGTGTTGCCGATACGCATGATATCCAGCCCGCCGGAAACTTCTTCCCACACGGTTTTGCTGTTGTCCATGGCGTCACGGAACTGGTCAACGGAGGCCAGTTTGACGGTTTCACCCAGCGTGATGGTGCCGCTGTCAGGCTGTTCCTGACCGGACATCATACGGAACAGGGTAGATTTACCCGCGCCGTTCGGACCGATGATGCCGACAATTGCACCTTTCGGTACGGAGAAACTCAGATCGTCGATCAGAACGCGATCGCCGTAGGATTTACGCAGATTGGTGACTTCAACAACTTTATCGCCCAGACGTGCTCCAGGTGGAATAAACAGTTCGTTGGTTTCGTTACGTTTCTGGTATTCGGTGTTGTTTAGCTCTTCAAAGCGTGCCAGACGGGCTTTACCCTTAGACTGACGGCCTTTAGCGCCCTGACGTACCCACTCCAGCTCTTTCTCAATAGATTTACGGCGAGCCGCTTCCTGAGAGGCTTCCTGGGCCAGACGCTGATCTTTCTGCTCCAGCCAGGAAGAGTAGTTACCTTCCCACGGAATACCTTCACCACGGTCCAGCTCCAGGATCCAGCCCGCAACGTTGTCGAGGAAGTAACGGTCGTGGGTAATCGCCACTACGGTGCCTTCGAAGTCGTGCAGGAAGCGTTCCAGCCACGCGACGGATTCCGCATCCAGGTGGTTGGTCGGTTCGTCGAGCAGCAGCATGTCTGGTTTTTCCAGCAGCAGGCGGCACAGCGCAACGCGGCGGCGTTCACCACCGGAGAGATTCTCAATTTTAGCGTCCCAGTCCGGCAGACGCAGGGCGTCAGCGGCACGCTCAAGCTGCACGTTCAGGTTATGGCCGTCGTGCGCCTGGATAATTTCTTCAAACTTGCCCTGTTGTGCGGCCAGTTTATCGAAGTCGGCGTCCGGCTCGGCGTACTTGGCGTACACTTCATCCAGACCTTTCAGCGCACTAACCACTTCGGCAACCGCTTCTTCAACGGATTCACGAACGGTATGCTCTGGGTTTAGCTTTGGTTCCTGCGGCAGGTAACCGATTTTAATGCCTGGCTGTGGGCGAGCTTCACCTTCGATATCGGTATCAATACCGGCCATGATACGCAGCAGGGTAGATTTACCCGCACCGTTCAGACCGAGAACACCGATTTTGGCGCCAGGGAAGAAGCTCAGTGAGATGTTTTTAAGAATATGACGTTTCGGCGGAACGACCTTGCCGACACGATGCATGGTATAAACGAATTGGGCCACGTTGGACTCGCCTCTATGTTTATCGTGATGATGAATAGTTATCAAAGGCGAAGTGTAGCCTTTTTCATTGCCCAATCCCAGCCAGCAGATCCCACTCGCAACAAAAGTAAAAAAGTGTCCGTGACGTGGCGCATTCTGCAATGTCTGGTTAGCATGAATTAATTAAGCGGCATGATGCTGCACAGACGTAACATGAGAAGAGGAAGAGCTTGTGGACAAAGCCAATCAATTTACCTGGCGCCTGCTGGCAGCCAGCGTATGTCTGCTGACGGTCAGTCAGGTGGCGCGAGCCGACTCTCTGGATGAGCAGCGCAATCGTTATGCGCAAATCAAGCAAGCCTGGGACAACCGACAGATGGATGTCGTAGAGCAGATGATGCCCGGCCTGAAGAACTATCCTCTGTACCCGTATCTGGAATATCGTCAGATCACTGACGATCTGATGAATCAGCCCACCATTACCGTTACCAATTTTGTGCGTGCCAATCCGACACTGCCCCCTGCGCGTACGCTGCAATCGCGTTTCGTGAATGAACTGGCGCGCCGCGAAGACTGGCGTGGACTGCTGGCGTTCAGCCCGGAAAAACCGGGTACCACGGAAGCGCAATGTAACTATTACTTCGCGAAATGGAGTACCGGGCAAACCGAAGAAGCCTGGCAGGGCGCGAAAGAGCTGTGGTTGACCGGGAAAAGTCAGCCGAACGCCTGTGACAAATTATTTGGCGTATGGCGCGCCTCAGGCACTCAGGATCCGCTGGCGTATCTGGAGCGTATTCGTCTGGCGATGAAAGCCGGGAATACCGGTCTGGTGACGGCGCTAGCCGGACAGATGCCCGCGCAATACCAAACCATTGCCTCTGCGATCATCTCGCTGGCCAACGATCCGAATTCGGTGATGACTTTTGCACGTACCACCGGCGCCACGGATTTCACCCGACAGATGGCGGCGGTCGCCTTTGCCAGCGTGGCGCGTCAGGATGTGGAAAACGCCCGCCTGATGATCCCGTCCCTGGTGCAGGCGCAACAGCTTAATGAAGAGCAAACCCAGGAGCTGCGCGATATTGTTGCCTGGCGTCTGATGGGCAATGATGTCACCGACGAGCAGGCCAAATGGCGTGATGATGCGATTATGCGCTCCAATTCCACCTCGCTTGTGGAGCGCCGGGTGCGCATGGCGCTGGGAACCGGCGATCGTCGTGGCCTGAATACCTGGCTGGCGCGTCTGCCAATGGAAGCAAAAGAAAAAGACGAGTGGCGCTACTGGCAGGCGGATCTGCTGCTGGAGCGCGGACGTGATGCGGAAGCCAAAGAGATCCTGCACCAGCTCATGCAGCAACGCGGTTTCTATCCGATGGTGGCGGCACAGCGCCTGGGCGAAGAGTACGAGCTGAAAGTGGATAAAGCGCCAGCGAACGTTGATTCTGCGCTGACTCAGGGGCCAGAAATGGCACGCGTACGCGAGCTAATGTACTGGAACATGGATAATACCGCGCGCAGTGAATGGGCAAATTTGGTCACCAGCCGTACCAAGTCCGAGCAGGCTCAGTTGGCGCGTTACGCGTTCAACAATCACTGGTGGGATCTTAGCGTTCAGGCGACGATCGCCGGTAAGCTGTGGGATCATCTGGAAGAGCGTTTCCCGTTGGCCTATAAAGATCTGTTTACCCGTTACACCAGCGGCAAGGATATTCAGCCAAGCTATGCGATGGCGATAGCGCGTCAGGAAAGCGCCTGGAACCCGAAAGTGAAATCACCGGTCGGCGCCAGCGGGCTGATGCAGATTATGCCGGGCACGGCGACGCATACGGTGAAAATGTTCTCGATTCCAGGTTACAGCAGTCCGAGCCAGCTACTGGATCCTGATACCAACATCAACATTGGTACCAGCTATTTGCAGTACGTATATCAGCAATTCGGCAATAACCGCATCTTTGCGTCGGCAGCCTATAACGCCGGTCCGGGGCGCGTTCGCACCTGGCTTGGCAATAGCGCTGGCCGCATTGATGCTGTGGCGTTTGTCGAAAGTATTCCATTCTCAGAGACGCGTGGTTACGTGAAGAATGTGCTGGCTTATGATGCGTACTATCGCTATTTCCTCGGCGATAAACCGGAGTTGATGAGCGAGGCAGAATGGCAACGTCGTTACTGATCGTGTCGATTGTGTTATGCTATCGTACTCGTTAAAGAGTACAAAAGGGGGAAGCAAGCACGCTTCCCCCGCAACGATGGCGATATCTTATGACTCAGCAATCACCCTATTCAGCAGAGATGGCAGAACAACGTCACCAGGAGTGGTTACGTTTTGTCGATCTGCTTAAACACGCCTACGAACAAGATTTACACCTGCCACTGCTCAATTTGATGTTAACGCCGGATGAGCGTGAAGCGTTGGGCACGCGTGTGCGTATCATTGAAGAGCTGCTGCGCGGCGAGATGAGCCAGCGTGAGCTTAAAAACGAGCTCGGGGCGGGGATTGCCACTATTACGCGGGGGTCGAACAGCCTCAAATCCGCACCGGTGGATTTGCGTCAGTGGCTGGAGCAGGTGTTGCTCGGGAAAAATTGATCCGCCGGATGCGGCTTTGCCTTATCCGGCCTACGATTGAACATCCGGCACAATGCTATAAATACACCGCGTTATGAAACGGGCTGAGCGCCAGAATCACCGCCTGGTGATAGACGCTTGAGCGCGTCAGCTTGCCCGCGGTAAAAACGCCGATTGCGCCTTCTTTACGGCCAATTTCATCAATACCCGTATAGTCCGACATCACCGGGCCGAGTGCTTCACCTTTGCGGACTCTGTCGAGAATGACAGTCGGCAATGGCAGCGTGGCTGAACGGGCTTCACCGCGCTGAATGCCGTTATCAATCACCACCCAACTGAAGGTGGCGTCATCGTCAATTCCTGCTTCAATGGCGACCCAGAAATCAGCCTGCGGGTGCAGGCGGCGAGCGTTAACAACGCGATTTCGTGCGCCAGTGCGCGTTTCCTGGTTTCCGAAAGGTTGTTCCGGCACGCCACTCTCGACGGCGACGGGTTCAATATGGCAGGATCCTTCCCCGAAAATCTCTTCAAATGCCCGCAGAATTGCCTGAATTTTGGCAGGATTGGTGGTCGCAGAGATAACCTTGTGCATAATTAAGCTCAGTTTGAAAATTCATCGCATCGCAGTATAACGGAAAAAAAGCATGTTACAGGTATACCTTGTTCGCCATGGCGAAACGCAGTGGAACGCCGAGCGACGTATTCAAGGCCAGTCAGACAGCCCACTAACCGCTAAAGGTGAACAACAAGCCATGCAGGTGGGTGAACGCGCCCGCTCGTTTGGTATTACGCATGTCATCAGTAGCGATCTTGGTCGTACACGACGCACCGCAGAAATCATCGCCCAGGCCTGTGGCTGTGATATCACCTATGACTCCCGTCTGCGCGAGCTAAATATGGGAGTGCTGGAAAAACGTCACATCGATACGCTGACGCCAGAGGAAGAGGGCTGGCGTCGCCAGTTGGTGAATGGCACGGTGGATGGTCGTATCCCGGAAGGGGAATCGATGCAGGAATTGAGCGATCGCGTCAACGCGGCGCTGGCATCCTGTCTGGAATTGCCGCCGGGAAGTCGTCCGCTGCTGGTCAGTCACGGTATCGCGCTGGGTTGCCTGGTGAGTACAATTCTGGGATTACCGGCATGGGCTGAACGTCGCTTGCGTCTGCGCAACTGTTCTATTTCTCGAGTTGATTACCAGGAAAGCTTATGGCTGGCGCCGGGATGGGTCGTTGAAACGGCAGGGGACATCTCACATCTGGACGCCCCTGCGTTGGATGAACTGCAGCGCTAGCGGCGAATCGGAATCAGGAATTCGCAGCGCAGGTTGATCGGACGATCTCCCGCTTTGGCATCTTCTGCCGGGTAGTATCGCTCGATATCCTGTCCTTTACGGCGCGTCAGGTTCAGCATTGGCATGCATGTGCCGTAAACCGTCAGGATAAACTCTTGCACACCGGTTCCCAGCCCTTCGTAGGTAAACATCACGTACTCGCCACCCTGTAACAGGATAGGCTGCGCCGACGGCACATAGCCATTGGCCTGTTCCGGCGTCAGTGCTGTGGTGTAAAACACTTCCTGTTCGTCATCTTTTTCAATGCTCGGACGCGTTTCGTTAAGCCCGTACAGCACTGGCGGGATCGCCGGAGCCTGAGCAAGGAAGTCGCGCCAGAACTGAATACGCATTTCATGACGGAAATCTGAAATCTGTTCCAGCGAGCAGGAATAGCTTTGCGTGGTGCCGAGCAGTTGCGTATCTTCCAGGGTGACAAACTCGTGCGCAGGCATTGTAAATTCACCCAGTCGCATTGGTGGGCGAATACCGAATGCGCTCCATTCCGGGGAGCGGCGATACAGCGCTGGTGTCTGCGAAAATTGTTTCTTGAATGCGCGAGTAAAAGTTTGTTGAGAGTCGAAGCGATATTGCAGCGCAATATCCAAAATTGGACGCGCAGTCAGGCGCAGCGCCACTGCTGACTTCGATAAACGACGGGCGCGGATATAGGCGCCAATAGCATGGCCCGTCACGTCCTTAAACATTCTCTGCAGGTGCCACTTGGAATAGCCCGCTTTTGCCGCCACATTGTCAAGCGACAAAGGCTGATCCAGATGACCTTCCAGCCAGATTAATAGGTCGCGAATAATGCCAGCCTGATCCATAAAATATCCTCATCCTTTCAACAACGAGTACCTGACGTCAGGTATGAGGATAATAGCATTTTTTGCTGTTTTAGCATTCAGTGTTTTTTTTGCTCATAAGTGCTTTTTTCGGACATACGAAAGCGTGATTATTGTAATCCTGTGATCTGTATACATTTTATCTTAAAATGTTTAATAATCACGCAGAACAACTTTTAAGAATGGTAACAATATGAAATATAAGAGCTTAGTCATTTCCTCAATTCTGCTGATGTTGGCGCAGGTCGCCCATGCGGAGCAGATTGGATCTGTCGATACAGTGTTCAAAATGTTTGGGCCGGATCATAAAATTGTGGTCGAAGCGTTTGACGATCCGGATGTTACCAATGTGACCTGTTACGTGAGTCGTGCGAAGACCGGCGGCATCAAAGGTGGACTGGGGCTGGCGGAAGATACTTCCGATGCCGCCATCTCTTGCCAGCAGGTTGGGCCGGTAGAACTGAGCGACAGAATCAAGAACGGTAAAGCTCAGGGCGAAGTGGTATTTAAGAAACGTACCTCGCTGGTGTTTAAATCTTTACAGGTCGTGCGTTTTTACGATGCGAAACGTAATGCGCTGGCCTATCTGGCCTATTCAGATAAAGTTGTCGATGGATCGCCCAAAAATGCCATCAGTGCGGTACCCATCATGCCGTGGCGGCAATAACAAGGAAGCACAATGCAACAGCCGTTGATCTGGTTGGTTGAGGATGAGCAGGGAATCGCTGATACGCTTATCTACATGCTGCAACAGGAAGGGTTTAGCGTAGAGGCGTTTGAGCGCGGATTTCCCGTGCTGGAGAAATCTCGCCAGCAATGCCCTGATGCCATCATTCTGGATGTCGGGCTACCGGATATCAGCGGTTTTGAACTGTGCCGACGTTTACTGGAACGCCACCCGGCGTTGCCGATCCTCTTTCTGACCGCGCGCAGCGATGAAGTGGATCGCCTGTTGGGGCTGGAAATTGGCGCAGATGACTATGTTGCCAAGCCTTTCTCGCCGCGCGAGGTGTGTGCTCGTGTGCGTACGCTGCTGCGGCGGGTGCAAAAATTCTCCACGCCTTCATCGATGACACGCTGTGGGGATTTTGAACTTAATGAGCTGGCCGCGCAGATTACCTGGTTCAGCATGCCGTTGAACCTGACGCGTTATGAATTCCTGCTGCTGAAAACATTGCTGATGTCGCCGGGACGTATTTACTCTCGCCAGCAACTGATGGATTTAGTCTGGGCAGACGCGCAGGATACCTTTGACAGAACGGTTGATACTCACATCAAAACGCTGCGCGCCAAGCTGCGGGCTATCAATCCGGAGCTTTCCCCCATCAATACACATCGCGGTATGGGATACAGCCTGAGGAATTGCTGATGCGCATTGGCATGCGTTTGCTGCTCGGCTATTTTCTGATTGTCGCGGTCGCCGCCTGGTTTGTTCTGTCTATCTTTGTGCAGGAAATTAAGCCAGGCGTCCGTCGGGCGACCGAAGGTACTTTAATTGATACCGCCACGCTGCTGGCTGCACTGGCGCGTGATGACGTGCTCTCTGACTCACCGGCTAACGGCAAGCTGGCGCAGGCATTTGCGCAGCTGCATAACCGCCCATTTAACGCCAACATCAGTGGCATTAACAAAGTGCGTAACGAATACCATGTCTACATGACCGACGCGCAGGGCAAGGTGTTGTTTGATTCGGCCAACCAGGCCGTCGGTCAGGACTATTCCCGCTGGAACGACGTGTGGTTAACGCTGCGTGGTGAGTATGGCGCCCGCAGTACGCCGCAAAACCCGAACGATCCGGAAAGCTCGGTGATGTACGTTGCCGCGCCGATCGTAGACGGTGGGCGTATTATCGGCGTGCTCAGTGTCGGCAAACCAAATGCGGCGATGGCACCGGTGATTAAACGCAGTGAACGGCGAATGCTGTGGGCCAGCGCCGTATTGCTGGGCATTGCCCTGGTGATTGGCTTCGGGATGGTATGGTGGATAAACCGATCTATTGCCCGGCTGGCGCGTTATGCCGACTCCGTTACCGAGAATCGCCCCGTCCCACTGCCTGATTTAGGCAGCAGCGAGTTACGCAAACTGGCGCAGGCGCTGGAAAGTATGCGTCTGAAGCTCGAAGGCAAGAACTACATTGAGCAGTATGTCTACGCGTTAACGCATGAGCTGAAAAGTCCGCTGGCGGCCATTCGTGGCGCGGCAGAGATATTGCGAGAAGGCCCGCCGCCAAACGTGGTAGCGCGTTTTACCGATAATATTCTGACGCAAAATGCGCGTATGCAGGCGCTGGTCGAAACTTTGCTGCGCCAGGCGCGACTGGAGAATCGACAGGACGTTACGTTGACGGCGGTGGAGGTAGATACGCTATTTGCTCAGCTCAAAGAGGCGCGTAGCGTGCAGCTGGCGGCAAAAAACATCACGCTGACCATTTTGCCTTCATCGCTTAGCGTCGCTGCCGATCCTGCGTTACTGGAGCAGGCGTTGGGGAATTTACTCGACAATGCTATCGACTTCACGCCACAGGACGGGACGATTACGCTGAGCGCGCATCAGCAGGAGGAGCGGGTCACATTGCAGGTTACCGATAGCGGTAGCGGCATCCCTGATTTTGCATTGCCGCGTATTTTTGAGCGCTTCTACTCGCTGCCCCGCGAGAATGGACACAAGAGCAGCGGTTTGGGGCTGGCGTTTGTCAGTGAAGTTGCACGACTGCATGAAGGTACGGTGACATTATCTAACCGACCAGAGGGCGGCGCACAGGCCTCGTTTACGCTTCACCGTCACTTCACATAACTTCAAATTCTCCGCACATAGCTGTTCTACCTTGCTGATATTGCAAAGGAGAACGCTATGTTTAAATCACCCCTGTTTTGGAAAATCGTCACCTTAGGCGGCGCCATAATACTGCTGTTAATACCACTGACGATGGTCAGGCAGATAATCGTTGAGCGATCGGATTATCGTGATGAAGTCGAAGATGCTATCCGCCAGAGCACCAGCGGGCCGCAAAAGATGGTCGGGCCGTTGATAGCCATTCCGGTGACAGAGCTTTACACCTCGCTGGAGGATGGCAAAGAGATCCAGCGTAAGCGCAGCTATATCCATTTCTGGCTGCCGGATTCGTTGGTGGTTGAGGGGAATCAGAACGTTGAAGCGCGTAAAATCGGCATTTATGAGGGCCAGGTCTGGCACAATGAACTCTCGGTGAAGGCCGAGTTTAACGCTGAACGTTTGCGTGATTTAAACCATCCCAACGTCAGCGTCGGCAAACCGTTTATCGTGGTTGGCGTGGGGGATGCGCGCGGGATCGGTGTGGTTCAAGCGCCGCAGATCAATGGGGAATCACTGGCTGTTGAGCCAGGGACGGGGCTGGATGGAGGGGCTCAAGGGATCCACATTCCGCTACCTGACGCGAGCTGGGCGGAGCAAAACCTGAGCATGGCGCTGTCGTTGAATTTGAGCGGAACAGGAGATTTCTCCGTTGTTCCGGTTGGCCGTAACAGTGAAATGACTTTAACCAGCAACTGGCCGCATCCCAACTTTCTGGGGGATTTCCTCCCGGCGAAGCGCGAAATCAGCGAATCAGGATTTAAGGCCCAGTGGCAGAGCAGCTGGTTCGCGAATAACCTCGGCGAACGCTTTGATGGCGAAAAGATTGGCTGGAAGGGAATGCCTGCATTTAGCGTTGCCGTCGCCACGCCAGCGGATCAGTATCAGTTAACGGACAGGGCTACCAAGTATGCCATCCTGCTGATTGTACTGACCTTTATGTCTTTCTTCGTGCTTGAAAGTATGACCAGCCTGCGTCTGCACCCGATGCAGTATCTGCTGGTGGGGCTATCGCTGGTGATGTTTTATCTGCTGCTACTGGCATTGTCTGAGCACATTGGTTTTACGGCGGCGTGGATTACGGCAAGCCTGGTGGGGGCGTTGATGAACGGGGTGTATCTGCAGGCGATATTACAGAGTTGGCGGAACAGTATTTTGTTCACCGTGGCGCTACTGGGGCTGGATGGGGTGATGTGGGTGCTGCTACGTTCACAGGACAGCTCTTTACTGCTGGGAACCGGCGTGCTGTTGGTGGCGTTGTGTGGCGTGATGTTCCTGACGCGTCATCTTGACTGGCACTCGCTGGCACAGCCAAAACCAAAGCCGACAGAAATTCCGAAGCCTCAGCCTGCGCAGAGTGACGAGTTTCGCTTATGGAAATAGGGCTGTGGTGAAATGAAAAACGGCGCATAATGCGCCGTTTTTTTACCTGTAAGGATTGAATTAATCCTGCAGGTCGCCGCAGAAACGGTAGCCTTCACCGTGAATGGTGGCGATGATTTCTGGCGTATCCGGCGTAGATTCGAAATGTTTACGAATGCGGCGGATAGTCACGTCAACGGTACGGTCATGCGGCTTCAGTTCGCGACCGGTCATTTTTTTCAGCAGTTCTGCGCGAGACTGGATTTTGCCCGGATTCTCACAGAAGTGAAGCATTGCACGGAATTCGCTGCGTGGCAGTTTATACTGCTCGCCGTCAGGACCAATCAGAGAGCGGCTGTTGATGTCCAGCTCCCAGCCGTTGAACTTGTAGCTTTCGACGCTACGGCGTTCTTCACTGACAGTACCCAGGTTCATGGTACGGGACAGCAGGTTACGAGCACGGATAGTCAGTTCGCGCGGGTTAAACGGCTTGGTGATGTAATCGTCTGCGCCGATTTCGAGGCCGAGAATTTTATCGACTTCGTTATCACGGCCCGTCAGGAACATCAACGCAACGTTAGCTTGTTCGCGAAGTTCGCGCGCTAACAGGAGGCCATTTTTCCCAGGCAGATTGATATCCATAATCACAAGGTTGATGTCATATTCAGAGAGAATCTGATGCATTTCCGCGCCATCTGTCGCTTCGAATACATCATAGCCTTCTGCTTCGAAAATGCTTTTCAACGTGTTGCGTGTTACTAACTCGTCTTCAACGATAAGAATGTGCGGGGTCTGCATGTTTGCTACCTAAATTGCCAACTAAATCGAAACAGGAAGTACAAAAGTCCCTGACCTGCCTGATGCATGCCGTAAATTAACATGATCGGCGTAACATGACTAAAGTACGTAATTGCGTTCTTGATGCACTTTCCATCAACGTCAACAACATCATTAGCTTGGTCGTGGGTAGTTTCCCTCTGGACCCGACAGTGTCAAAAACGGCTGTCATCCTAACCATTTTAACAGCAACATAACAGGCTAAGACATGCCGGACACCCAATAAAACTACGCTTCGTTGACATATATCAAGTTCAATTGTAGCACGTTAACAGTTTGATGAAATCAACGTATCCAAATGTTTGCTTTCATCACAAAATTGCAATATTACAACTAGTTGCACGAGCTAATTAATAAATGTAATGAATCCAACCAATGCGATCCATTTTAAAATAAATTATCATGGATAAACAGAGGGATATACAACTTCTGTTAACATAAAAAGCAATAGTACAGTTTGGAAATAGTTTAGCATTTTTTACCGGATGCGAAATCCTTTTTCAGTGACTTCTGTTAAAAAAATGTAAATTTGCGCTGCGTAATATGTTGATGTGCGTCACATTATTACTTGCAGACTGACCAAAAAGAGTATCGAAATGCGTTTAACAATTATTCTGGTTGCCCCTGCCAGAGCGGAAAATATTGGCGCGGCTGCCCGTGCGATGAAGACCATGGGATTCACTCAATTACGTATCGTTGACAGCGAGGCGCATCTGGAACCCGCCACGCGATGGGTCGCGCATGGATCGGGCGACATTATTGATAATATTAACGTTTTTCCAACGTTAGCCGATGCGCTTCACGACGTTGATTTTACCGTTGCGACCACCGCGCGTAGCCGGGCGAAGTTCCATTATTACGCCACCCCGGTCGAACTGGTTCCCCTGTTACAGGAGAAATCCACGTGGATGGAACATGCTGCGCTGGTGTTTGGTCGCGAAGATTCGGGGCTGACCAATGAAGAATTAGCGCTGGCAGATGTACTCACTGGTGTACCGATGTTCGCTGACTATCCTTCACTCAATTTGGGGCAGGCGGTGATGGTGTATTGCTATCAATTAGCAGGTTTAATACAACAACCGGCCAAAAACGTTGAGGTGACGGATGAGCTTCAGCTGCAGGCATTGCGCGCGCGCGTTTTGCGTTTATTAGCCACGCTGAACGTTTCTGACGACATCAAGCTGACGGACTGGTTGCAACAGCGAATGGGCCTGTTAGGGCAGCGAGATACGGCAATGTTGCACCGTTTTTTACATGATATAGAAAAAAACATCACAAAATAAAATTTCGAGCAGTTTTTGTTACGTGGTTTTTTATTCTGGCTTCAAGTGGGGGAAACATGCTGTTTTGGTTGAAAGTAAAAGGGCAAGCAGTCGCTCGTGAACAAGTTTCGGAATGTGATCAATTTAAAAATTTATTGACTTAGGTCAGCAGATACTTTAACCCTAAAAGAATACAGCACAGACAGATAATAATTACAGAGCACACAACATCATGAAACGCATCAGCATCACTATTACCACAACCATCACCATTACCACAGGTAACGGTGCGGGCTGACGCGTACAGGAAACACAAGAAAAAGCCCGCACCTAAACAGTGCGGGCTTTTTTTTCGACCAAAGGCAATGAGGTAAACCATGCGAGTGTTGAAGTTCGGCGGTACATCAGTGGCAAATGCAGAGCGCTTTCTGCGGGTTGCCGATATTCTGGAAAGCAATGCCAGACAGGGGCAGGTCGCGACCGTTCTCTCTGCCCCCGCAAAAATTACCAACCATCTGGTGGCAATGATTGAGAAGACCATCGGTGGTCAGGATGCTTTAGCCAATATCAGCGATGCCGAACGCATTTTCTCCGAGCTGCTGGTGGGTCTTGCCGCCGAGCAACCAGGTTTTCCGCTGGCGCAGCTCAAAGCCTTTGTTGAACAAGAATTTGCTCAGATTAAGCACGTCCTGCACGGCATCAGCCTGCTGGGACAGTGCCCGGACAGCATCAATGCCGCGCTTATCTGCCGTGGTGAAAAAATGTCGATTGCTATCATGGCCGGCCTGCTGGAAGCACGCGGGCATAACGTAACGGTCATCGACCCGGTGGAGAAATTGCTGGCTGTCGGCCATTACCTCGAATCTACCGTTGATATCGCCGAATCTACGCGCCGCATCGCCGCCAGCCGTATTCCTGCGGACCACATGATTCTGATGGCAGGGTTTACTGCCGGAAATGAAAAAGGTGAGTTAGTGGTGTTGGGGCGTAACGGCTCTGACTACTCTGCCGCCGTACTGGCCGCCTGTTTGCGTGCCGATTGTTGTGAAATCTGGACCGATGTCGACGGCGTATATACTTGCGATCCGCGTCAGGTACCCGACGCCCGACTGCTGAAGTCGATGTCTTATCAGGAAGCGATGGAGCTTTCTTACTTCGGCGCTAAAGTGCTGCACCCGCGCACCATTACCCCTATTGCCCAGTTCCAGATCCCGTGCCTGATTAAAAATACCGGCAATCCGCAAGCGCCCGGCACGCTGATCGGTGCCAGCAGTGATGACGATGATTTGCCGGTAAAAGGTATTTCTAACCTCAATAACATGGCGATGTTTAGCGTTTCCGGCCCTGGAATGAAAGGTATGGTGGGCATGGCGGCGCGCGTTTTTGCCGCAATGTCGCGTGCGGGCATCTCGGTAGTGCTGATCACCCAATCCTCTTCTGAATACAGCATCAGCTTCTGCGTCCCGCAGGGCGACTGCGCGCGTGCGCAACGCGCCATGCAGGATGAATTCTATCTCGAACTGAAAGAAGGCCTGCTGGAGCCGCTGGCGGTGACTGAGCGTCTGGCCATCATCTCGGTCGTTGGCGATGGTATGCGCACCCTGCGCGGCATCTCGGCGAAGTTCTTTGCCGCGCTGGCTCGGGCGAACATCAATATTGTAGCGATCGCCCAGGGCTCGTCTGAGCGTTCTATTTCGGTGGTGGTGAATAATGATGACGCGACCACCGGTGTACGCGTTACCCATCAGATGCTGTTCAACACCGACCAGGTGATTGAAGTGTTTGTGATTGGCGTAGGCGGCGTGGGCGGTGCGCTGCTGGAGCAGCTTAAACGTCAGCAAACTTGGCTCAAAAAGAAACATATCGATCTGCGTGTGTGCGGCGTGGCGAACTCGAAGGCGCTGCTGACCAACGTCCACGGTCTGAATCTGGAAAACTGGCAGTCGGAGCTGGAGAGCGCGAAAGAGCCTTTCAATCTTGGGCGCTTAATTCGTCTGGTGAAAGAATACCATCTGCTCAATCCGGTGATTGTCGACTGTACGTCAAGCCAGGCGGTAGCAGACCAGTATGCCGACTTCCTGCGCGAAGGCTTCCATGTGGTTACGCCGAACAAAAAGGCCAATACGTCGTCGATGGATTACTACCATCAGCTGCGTTTTGCCGCCGCGAAGTCACGTCGTAAATTCCTGTACGACACCAACGTGGGCGCGGGCCTGCCGGTTATTGAAAACCTGCAAAATCTGCTCAGCGCAGGTGATGAACTGCAACGTTTTTCAGGCATCCTTTCTGGCTCACTGTCGTTTATTTTCGGCAAGCTGGATGAAGGCATGAGCTTCTCGCAGGCCACCACCCTGGCGCGTGAGATGGGCTATACCGAACCCGATCCGCGTGACGATCTTTCCGGTACGGACGTGGCGCGTAAGCTGCTGATCCTGGCCCGTGAAACCGGTCGTGAGCTGGAGCTTTCTGACATTGTCATTGAGCCGGTCCTGCCAAAAGAGTTTGATGACTCCGGTGATGTTTCCGCGTTTATGGCGAAATTGTCGCAGCTGGATGACGTCTTTGCCGCGCGCGTGGCGAAAGCCCGTGATGAGGGAAAAGTATTGCGCTATGTTGGCAATATCGAAGAGGACGGCGTTTGTCGCGTGAAAATTGATGCAGTAGACGGCAACGATCCGCTGTTTAAAGTGAAAAACGGTGAAAACGCGCTGGCGTTCTATAGCCACTATTATCAGCCGTTACCGTTGGTTCTGCGCGGATATGGCGCGGGTAACGATGTGACGGCGGCGGGCGTCTTTGCCGACCTGCTACGCACCCTTTCATGGAAGTTAGGAGTCTGACATGGTGAGAGTTTATGCCCCGGCTTCCAGTGCCAATATGAGCGTCGGGTTTGATGTCCTCGGTGCGGCGGTAACTCCGGTGGATGGTTCGCTGTTGGGTGATGTGGTGTCCGTTGAGGCGGCTGACCAGTTTAGCCTGAACAACCTTGGGCGCTTTGCCAATAAGCTGCCGTCCGAGCCACGTGAAAATATTGTCTACCAGTGTTGGGAGCGATTCTGCCAGGAGCTGGGTAAAACCGTTCCGGTGGCGATGACGCTGGAAAAAAATATGCCGATTGGCTCCGGGTTAGGCTCCAGCGCCTGTTCCGTCGTGGCGGCGTTAGTCGCTATGAACGAACATTGCGGTAAGCCGCTCAACGATACGCGCCTGTTAGCGATAATGGGCGAACTTGAAGGACGTATCTCCGGCAGTATTCATTACGATAACGTCGCCCCGTGCTTTTTGGGCGGTATGCAGTTAATGATTGAAGAAAACGGCATTATTAGCCAGCAGGTGCCAGGCTTTGATGAGTGGCTGTGGGTACTGGCGTATCCAGGGATTAAAGTGTCGACGGCTGAAGCGCGGGCGATTCTCCCAGCGCAGTATCGCCGTCAGGACTGTATCGCTCACGGGCGGCATCTGGCGGGATTCATCCATGCCTGCTATTCCCGTCAGCCTCTTCTGGCCGCGAAGCTGATGAAAGATGTCATTGCTGAGCCGTATCGTACCCGCTTGCTGCCAGGCTTTAGCCAGGCGCGTCAGGCGGTAGCCGAAATTGGCGCACTGGCCAGCGGTATATCTGGGTCTGGGCCGACGCTGTTCGCCTTGTGCGATAAGCCGGATACGGCACAGCGCGTAGCAGATTGGCTGGGTAAAAATTACCTGCAAAATCAGGAAGGCTTTGTTCATATTTGCCGGCTGGACACGGCGGGCGCACGGGTACTGGGATAATCAATGAAACTGTATAATCTGAAAGATCACAACGAACAGGTCAGCTTTGCACAGGCTGTTACGCAAGGACTGGGCAAGAATCAGGGATTGTTTTTTCCGCACGATCTACCGGAATTCAATCTGACAGAAGTGGATGAGATGCTGAAGCAGGACTTCGTTAGCCGCAGTGCGAAGATCCTGTCCGCATTTATTGGTGATGAGATCCCTCAGGAAATTCTGGAAGAGCGCGTGCGTGCGGCATTTGCCTTTCCGGCACCGGTTGCTCAGGTTGCCGCGGATGTCGGCTGTCTGGAACTGTTCCACGGCCCAACGCTTGCATTTAAAGACTTTGGCGGGCGCTTTATGGCGCAGATGCTGACGCACATTAGTGGCGACAAACCGGTAACGATTCTGACGGCGACCTCCGGAGATACCGGGGCGGCCGTTGCGCATGCCTTTTATGGCCTGAAAAATGTGCGCGTGGTGATCCTTTACCCGAACGGCAAGATCAGCCCATTACAGGAAAAACTGTTCTGTACGCTGGGCGGTAACATTGAAACTGTGGCTATTGATGGCGATTTTGATGCCTGCCAGGCGCTGGTGAAACAGGCGTTTGATGACGAAGAGCTGAAGGTGGCTCTGGGACTGAACTCGGCTAACTCAATTAACATTAGCCGTCTGCTGGCGCAAATCTGTTACTACTTTGAGGCTGTGGCTCAACTGCCGCAAGAGGCGCGTAATCAACTGGTGATTTCCGTTCCCAGCGGTAACTTTGGCGATCTGACTGCCGGGCTGCTGGCGAAATCACTGGGCTTGCCGGTGAAGCGTTTTATCGCGGCGACTAACGTTAATGATACGGTTCCGCGCTTCCTTGCAGAAGGTGAGTGGGCACCGAAAGCGACTCAGGCGACGTTGTCGAATGCGATGGATGTCAGCCAGCCGAACAACTGGCCGCGCGTGGAAGAACTGTTCCGCCGTAAAATCTGGCGTCTGAATGAGTTGGGTTATGCCGCCGTTGACGATGCCACGACTCAGGACACGATGCGTGAGTTACATGAGATGGGCTACACCTCAGAACCGCATGCGGCGGTGGCTTTCCGCGCGCTGCGTGACCAGCTAAACCCTGGCGAGTATGGCTTGTTCCTTGGTACTGCGCATCCGGCGAAGTTTAAAGAAAGCGTTGAAGAGATTCTTGACCTGACGCTGGCGTTGCCAAAAGAACTGGCGGAACGCGCGGATCTGCCGCTGCTTTCTCATCACCTGCCTGCTGATTTTGCTGAACTGCGTAAGCTGATGATGACCCGCGGGTAATGGTTGTGCCCGCTGGCGCTTTGCTTAGCGGGCCGACAAAATCTGTAGGCCGGATAAGGCGTTAGCCGTCATCCGGCCTTTTTACTATTGCTCGTGGCGTTTAAATACCAGTTCGCTGTTTCCTGATGCTTCTTCATCAAAGAAATAACCTTCACTGTTAAATGCGGTCAGCTGTTCCGGCTGTGTTAAGCGGTTCTCAATAATGTAGCGACTCATCAGGCCGCGCGCTTTTTTGGCATAGAAACTGATGACTTTGAACTTGCCGTTTTTCTCGTCGAGGAAGACTGGTTTGATAAGCTCAGCGTTGAGTTTTTTCGGCTTCACGGATTTAAAATACTCATCCGAGGCGAGGTTGATCACCACGCTGTCGCCTTGCGCTTCCAGCGCTTCGTTAAGTTTATCGGTGATGGTATCTCCCCAGAACTGGTAGAGATCTTTACCCTTCGCATTGGCCAGACGAATGCCCATCTCCAGACGGTAAGGCTGCATCAAATCCAACGGACGTAAAACGCCGTATAGCCCGGACAGCATCCGTAAATGCTGTTGAGCGAAGTCGAAATCCGCCTCGCTGAAGGTTTCAGCCTGCAACCCTGTATAGACGTCGCCTTTAAACGCCAGGATGGCCTGACGTGCATTGTCCGGCGTGAAGTCAGGCTGCCAGTCATGGAAACGGGTGGCGTTCAGATCCGCCAGCTTGTCGCTAATCCCCATCAGCTTGCCAATCTGAGGTGCAGAGAGCTGGCGTGCCACGTGAATAAGCTGCTGGGAGTGATCCAGCAGTTCGGGCAGCGTATGACGTGTCGTTGCCAGCGGGCTTTGGTAGTCGAGCGTTTTTGCAGGTGAAATCAGAATCAGCATATCCAGTCCTTGCAGGAAATTTACTGCGACTTTAGCAAAAAAAACGACTGAATTGATCGATGGTTGCGATTGCCGCGCTATTCGCGCGGCGTTTCATCCCAGCTATCGGGCGCAAGCTGTTGTCTGATATCAGGATAACGGCGCGGATCGAATTCCGGGCGCACCCCGAGTTTACGCTGGCGCAGATAGTCGCTGGCGATGGTATGGACAACCGGAGAAAGCAGCAGAATCGCCGTCAGGTTAGTGATGGCCATACAAGCCATAATGATGTCGGCCAACTGCCAGACGAGTGGGAAGCTGACTAACGTTCCCCCAACAACGGTACTCACGGTAGCGATACGTAATAGCCAGATGACGCGCATGTTGTCCAGCTTCAGGAAAACGAGGTTGTTTTCCGCATAGATGTAGTTGGCGACGATAGAGCTAAAGGCAAACAGAATAACAATAAAAGCCACGAATCCGGCTCCCCATTCACCCGTCAGTGAGACCATGGCTCTTTGCAGCAACTGGATGCCTTCCATTGGCACATAAGTGGTGCCATTACCCGCCAGTAAAATGATCATTGCGCTGGCCGTACAAAGAATTAGCGTATCGCCCAATACACCAATCATTTGCACAATGCCTTGTGCTGCAGGGTGTGGCGGCCAGGATGCTGCCGAGGCAGCTGCGTTCGGGGTTGAGCCCATTCCGGCTTCATTAGAGAACATACCGCGTTGAAAGCCGCTGGCAATAGCCTGGCTCAGCGTATACCCGGCGGCACCGGCCGCGGCCTCCTGCCAGCCAAAGGCGCTTTTTATGATGGTCATGATAATGCCGGGAAGCTGTCCGAAATGCCAAAGGCAGATGACGAGGCTACAACCGATCCACAGCAGCGCCATCATCGGAACAAACCATTGCATCAGGCGTGCGACGCCTTTAATGCCGCCGACGATGACCACTAATGACGCGATTGCCAGTGCGATACCGGAGAAGAGGGGAGGGATATCAAAAGCAAAATCCAGCGCACGAGAGACCGAGTTCGCCTGAACGCTGTTAAAAATCAGACCATAGGCAATGAGCAAAAAGATGGCAAACAGCACGCCCATCCAGCGCATGCCCAGCCCACGGGCCATATACCATGCAGGACCGCCGCGAAACTGTCCCTTGCTGTCGCGCTCTTTATACAGTTGGGCAAGTGAGCACTCAGCGAATGAGGTTGCCATACCAATGACCGCCGAGACCCACATCCAGAAAATGGCTCCCGCGCCGCCGGCGGCGATCGCCAACGCCACACCCGCCAGATTTCCGCTACCGACGCGCGCGGCAAGACTGGTGCACAAAGCCTGAAAGGAAGTTAAACCGCCCGGTTGCGGGCTGATGCTGTTTTTAAGACTTTTGCCAAACTGGCGAATATAGCGGAACTGCACGAACCCTGTACGCCAGGTGAACCAACATCCTGCGCCAAGCAGGAGGTAGATCATCACCGATCCCCAGAGTATTTCATTAATAAATGAGAAAAAATCAGGCATTAACATCCCTCTTGTTGATGCCGGTAAGCGCGAATAATCCCGTGTAAGCGCTACCAATTATCGACCAGTATATACCTTATAAGGTGATTGATTGCGGGAGTTTACCATAACAATGGGTATATCTTTAATTGCGCATCACGGGTTGTGAGATGCGTAATCAGGGCTGAGCAGCGGGTCGGACAATCCAGGCGGTTGCGCTGAGAGTGCGTCGTGCTATCATCAGGGAAGATCGGTTACATCCCCCTAACAAGCTGTTTAAAGAGAATCGCTATCATGACGGACAAATTGACCTCCCTTCGTCAGTTCACCACAGTAGTGGCCGACACCGGAGACATCGCGGCAATGAAGCTGTATCAGCCTCAGGATGCCACAACTAACCCTTCTCTCATTCTTAACGCAGCGCAGATCCCAGAATACCGCAAGCTGATTGATGATGCTGTAGCCTGGGCTAAGCAGCAGAGCAACGACCGCGCACAGCAGATCGTCGACGCGACCGACAAACTGGCAGTAAATATCGGTCTGGAGATCCTGAAACTGGTCCCGGGTCGTATTTCTACTGAAGTTGACGCTCGTCTGTCCTACGACACCGACGCGTCCATCGCGAAAGCAAAACGTCTGATCAAAATGTACAACGATGCTGGCATCAGCAACGATCGCATTCTGATCAAACTGGCTTCAACCTGGCAGGGCATCCGTGCCGCTGAGCAGCTGGAAAAAGAAGGTATCAACTGTAACCTGACTCTGCTGTTCTCCTTCGCGCAGGCGCGCGCATGTGCAGAAGCTGGCGTATACCTGATTTCTCCGTTTGTTGGTCGTATTCTGGACTGGTACAAAGCCAACACTGACAAGAAAGAGTATGCACCGGCAGAAGATCCGGGTGTGGTTTCCGTAACGGAAATCTACGAGTACTACAAACAGCACGGTTACGAAACCGTGGTGATGGGTGCGAGCTTCCGTAACGTCGGCGAAATCATTGAGCTGGCAGGCTGCGATCGTCTGACGATTGCTCCGGCACTGCTGAAAGAGCTGGCGGAAAGCGAAGGCACTATCGAACGTAAACTGTCCTTCTCCGGCGAAGTGAAAGCGCGCCCTGCACGTATCACTGAAGCTGAGTTCCTGTGGCAGCACAACCAGGATCCGATGGCTGTAGACAAACTGGCGGACGGTATCCGTAAGTTTGCTGTAGACCAGGGTAAACTGGAAAAAATGATCGGCGATCTGCTGTAATCATTAACGCGTGGCCCTGACAGGGGTCACGCTACCTCTTCTGAAACCTGTCTGTCCTTCCCTTCGCAGTGTATCATTCTGTTTAACGAGACTGTTTAAACGGAATAATCATGAATACTTTACGCATTGGCCTGGTTTCCATTTCTGACCGTGCTTCCAGCGGCGTTTACCAGGATAAAGGTATCCCGGCCCTTGAAGAGTGGCTGGCATCTGCCCTTACCACTCCTTTTGAGCTGCAAACGCGACTGATCCCGGATGAACAGGCGATCATCGAACAGACCTTATGTGAGCTGGTGGATGAAATGAGCTGTCATCTGGTGCTGACTACCGGCGGAACGGGTCCGGCCCGCCGCGATGTAACGCCTGATGCCACGCTGGCCGTAGCCGACCGCCAGATGCCGGGCTTTGGCGAGCAGATGCGCCAGATAAGCCTGCACTTTGTGCCAACGGCTATTCTCTCCCGCCAGGTTGGTGTGATTCGTAAACAGGCGTTGATTCTGAATCTGCCAGGGCAGCCGAAATCGATCAAAGAAACGCTGGAAGGCGTGAAAGATGCCGACGGTAAGGTTATCGTGCCGGGTATATTTGCAAGTGTACCGTATTGTATACAGTTGCTGGATGGGCCGTATGTGGAAACCGCACAGGCTGTTGTAGCATCTTTTCGTCCTAAAAGCGCAATCCGCGATATAAACGCCTGAAAGTAGCCCGATCGTGACATAAGTGCCAATGACAGTGGAGTATTGAATTGTTTACGATATAGTAATTTTTGCTTTACATATATCGACAGACAGATTCAATAACTCCACTGACTCATGGTTTGCTATGTCACAACACACTCGACCGCTGAATCGCCAGGATTATAAAACTCTTACGCTTGCTGCCCTCGGCGGTGCGCTTGAGTTTTATGATTTCATTATCTTCGTCTTCTTTGCCGCTGTTGTTGGCGAACTCTTCTTCCCGGCAGACATTCCTGAATGGCTACGTCAGGTGCAAACCTTTGGCATTTTTGCCGCCGGATATCTGGCGCGTCCGCTGGGTGGCATCATCATGGCGCACTTTGGCGATCTGGTCGGGCGTAAGAAAATGTTCACCCTGAGCATTTTGCTGATGGCGATACCGACGCTGGCGATTGGTCTTTTGCCTACCTACGCCTCAATGGGGATCCTCGCACCGCTGCTGTTACTGATGATGCGTATTTTGCAAGGTGCTGCCATCGGCGGAGAAGTGCCGGGCGCGTGGGTGTTCGTTGCGGAGCACGTACCGGAGCGCCGCATCGGCATTGCCTGTGGCACGCTGACCGCCGGGCTGACGGTGGGGATTCTGCTGGGATCGGTGGTCGCAACTCTGGTGAATACCAGCCTGACGCAGCAGGCGGTGCATGACTACGGCTGGCGTATCCCGTTCCTGCTGGGGGGCGTGTTTGGGCTGGTGGCGATGTACCTGCGTCGTTGGTTGCAGGAAACGCCCATCTTCCTCGAAATGCAGCAGCGTAAAGCGCTGGCGCAAGAGCTACCGGTGAAGTCGGTGGTGAGCAAACATAAAAAAGCGGTGGTCATTTCCATGCTGCTGACCTGGCTGTTATCGGCCGGGATAGTGGTGGTGATACTGATGTCGCCAGTCTGGTTGCAGAAGCAGTATGGTTTTGCACCCGCGCTAACGTTACAGGCCAACAGTGTCGCCACCATTATGCTGTGCGTCGGGTGTCTGCTGGCCGGGTTTATTGTCGACCGGGTCGGCGCCAGCAAAACCTTTATTGTCGGCAGCCTGCTGCTGGCCTGTTCAAGCTGGTTTTTCTATCACCTGACCGGCAGCCATCCTCAGCACTTGTTCTTGTTATACGGGCTGGTAGGGGTGTGCGTTGGTGTGGTGGGAGCAGTGCCTTATGTGATGGTGCGGGCGTTTCCGGCAGAGGTCCGCTTTACCGGAATTTCCTTTTCTTACAACGTGTCGTACGCCATTTTTGGTGGTCTGACGCCAATCGCCGTGACGATGTTAATGAGCGTGTCGCCAATGGCTCCGGCCTGGTATGTGCTGGCGTTATCGCTGGTGGGGTTAGGTCTGGGGATTTGGCTGCGACAGGATATTTATCATCGCGATACGAGCGTACAGGGAGAGTTACAGCGCTTGTAAGGAATATCCCCCCGTTCGGGGGGATAGCGTCAGTTTAGTGCGCTTCACCGATCGGCAGGATGGTACGGCCAAACTGTTCGTTCAGCACTTCACCCATCGCCAGGTAAATGGCGCTTGCGCCACACACTAAGCCAATCCAGCCAGCAACGTGAATGATCGCTTCGTTACCTGCAATGTTGCCAACCGCCAGCAGTGCGAACAGCACTGTCAGGCTCAGGAAGACAAACTGCAACGCGCGGTTAGCTTTCAGCGTGCCAAAGAACATGAACAGTGTGAACACGCCCCACAGACCCAGGTACACGCCCAGGAACTGACCATTGGTTGCATCCGCCAGGCCCATTTTCGGCATGATCAGGATTGCAACCAGCGTCAGCCAGAACGAACCGTAGGAGGTAAAGGCGGTTAAACCGAAGGTGTTGCCTTTTTTATATTCCAGCAGACCGGCAAATATTTGCGCGATACCGCCGTAGAAAATGCCCATCGCCAGAATAATAACGTCAAAGGCGAAGAAACCCGCGTTGTGCAGGTTAAGCAGAATGGTGGTCATGCCAAAGCCCATCAGGCCCAGCGGTGCCGGATTAGCCAACTTAGTGTTGCCCATAATTCCTCAAAATCATCATTGATTGAATGGTGAAATAGTTTCCCCAAATAACGATCACTGTCTTCGGGGCGCGGCATGATAATCAGGGGAGAGGGCACTGTCTATGATCTAACGAAGGGAAAATGAATTATTTTCCCTGTGATGGGCATCACGCTTACGCATGGTTGATCATTTTGCTAAGACAGACGATTTGAAGTACCACCGGGAACTGAGGGATTTGGTGGACGATCTGGTGAGAAATACCCATAGCCAGATGGCGCTGCTTCATGGGCGCGGCAGTGGTTATTCCAGTTCAAAGGCTTTCGCATCAACCGCGTATCTGCCCCGCATGTTTTCTATGGCTTCTGAATCAAAATGTGCGGAATTAGTCGTCGCCAATAACTTTCAGCGTTGCCATGTCAGAGGAGTTTACCGACTGGCCTGAGAAGGTGATTTTGGACACGCAGCGTTTATTGTCGTTATCGCTATTAATATTGATCCAGTTGGTCGTTTGTCCCTCTTTAATGGATGACGGGACGTTCAGGCTTTGGCTGGAAGTGCGTACGGCTTTGAAGTAGACGGATGCGCCGTTAAGTTTAATATCGCCGCGATCGGCGGTGAGCTGAATGCGTTTTACAACCCGGCAAACGGGAATTCTCAGCGTGAGATCGTTGGTTGCGTTGCGGGGCATCGCAATCATACCCAGAACTTTATGATCGTTAGCGTGCGCGGCGCTGCTCAGCAGCAGGCCCATAAGCAGGCTGGTGGAAAGGGTTAACACGGATTTCATGGAATTTCTCTTTGACGGCTGCAAAAGTGCGTAACTTCAGACCATCTTACCGCCGTCGGAGAAACGATTCATGCTCGTAATCTTTTCTTTTTATTACAATTTTTATATGAATGGCTTTATTTAATTGGTGGTGCGAATTAATCCTGGTTGGCAACTATTCATTTTTTAATCTTTTAGCCTTTTTTCTGTGATTTTATTGCCACAAGGCTAAAAAAAATTTTCATGCCCCCCTTGATGACGTGGGTTACGACCCCATCTTGTAGACAACCGCAGTGGTGAGTCTGAAAAAAAACGATTCAGGGTAGTTGAAACCGCACGTTTCGCCCTTATTACAGATTCACAACCACATGATGACCGAATTTTTAGTGGAGACGTTTAGATGGGTAAAATTATTGGTATCGACTTGGGTACTACCAACTCTTGTGTAGCGATTATGGATGGCACTACTGCACGTGTGCTGGAGAACGCCGAGGGCGATCGCACCACGCCTTCTATCATTGCTTATACCCAGGATGGTGAAACTCTGGTTGGTCAGCCGGCTAAACGTCAGGCAGTGACAAACCCGCAAAACACCCTGTTTGCGATTAAACGCCTGATTGGCCGCCGCTTCCAGGACGAAGAAGTACAGCGTGATGAAGCCATCATGCCGTACAAAATCATCGGTGCTGACAACGGTGATGCATGGATTGATGTAAAAGGTCAGAAAATGGCACCGCCGCAGATTTCTGCTGAAGTGCTGAAAAAAATGAAGAAAACGGCTGAAGATTACCTGGGCGAACCGGTAACTGAAGCGGTTATCACCGTACCTGCATACTTCAACGATGCTCAGCGTCAGGCAACCAAAGATGCTGGCCGTATCGCAGGTCTGGAAGTAAAACGTATCATCAACGAACCGACCGCAGCGGCACTGGCTTACGGTCTGGATAAAGAAGTTGGCAACCGTACTATCGCGGTTTATGACCTCGGTGGTGGTACTTTCGATATCTCTATTATCGAAATCGACGAAGTTGACGGCGAAAAAACCTTCGAAGTTCTGGCAACCAACGGTGATACCCACCTGGGTGGTGAAGACTTCGACAGCCGTATGATCAACTACCTGGTTGACGAATTTAAGAAAGATCAGGGTATCGATCTGCGTAATGATCCGCTGGCGATGCAGCGTCTGAAAGAAGCCGCTGAGAAAGCGAAGATCGAACTGTCTTCCGCTCAGCAGACCGACGTGAACCTGCCGTACATTACTGCAGACGCGACTGGTCCGAAACACATGAACATTAAAGTGACCCGTGCGAAACTGGAAAGCCTGGTTGAAGACCTGGTTAACCGTTCTATCGAGCCGCTGAAAGTTGCTCTGCAGGATGCTGGTCTGTCTGTTTCCGACGTTCAGGACGTTATCCTGGTCGGTGGTCAGACTCGTATGCCGATGGTACAGAAGAAAGTTGCTGAGTTCTTCGGTAAAGAGCCGCGTAAAGACGTTAACCCGGACGAAGCAGTGGCAATCGGTGCTGCCGTTCAGGGTGGTGTATTGACCGGTGATGTGAAAGACGTGCTGCTGCTGGACGTTACCCCGCTGTCTCTGGGTATCGAAACCATGGGTGGCGTGATGACTCCACTGATCGCGAAAAACACCACTATCCCGACCAAGCACAGCCAGGTGTTCTCTACCGCTGAAGACAACCAGTCTGCGGTAACCATCCACGTGCTGCAGGGTGAACGTAAACGCGCCGCTGATAACAAAGATCTGGGTCAGTTTAACCTGGATGGTATCAGCCCGGCTCCGCGCGGTATGCCGCAGATCGAAGTTACTTTTGACATCGATGCCGACGGTATCCTGCACGTTTCCGCGAAAGACAAAAACAGCGGTAAAGAGCAGAAGATCACCATCAAGGCTTCTTCTGGTCTGAACGAAGAAGAAATTCAGAAAATGGTTCGCGAAGCAGAAGCGAACGCAGAATCTGACCGTAAGTTTGAAGAGCTGGTTCAGACTCGTAACCAGGGTGACCATCTGCTGCACAGCACTCGTAAGCAGGTTGAAGAAGCAGGCGACAAACTGCCAGCTGATGACAAAACTGCCATCGAGTCTGCACTGACCGCGCTGGAAACTTCTCTGAAAGGCGAAGACAAAGCGGATATCGAAGCGAAAATGCAGGCGCTGGCACAGGTTTCCCAGAAACTGATGGAAATCGCTCAGCAGCAGCACGCACAGCAGCAGGCTGGCGCAGCAGGCGCTGATGCTTCTGCAAACAACGCGAAAGATGACGACGTTGTCGACGCCGAGTTTGAAGAAGTGAAAGACAAAAAATAATCGCCCTTTGAACGGGTAATTACTGGCACGGGCGAAGAGGTTTCCTCTCCGCCCGTGCACGCATGTTAGGGGCAGATAAAAAGAGATGGCTAAGCAAGACTATTACGAGATTTTAGGCGTTTCCAAATCAGCGGAAGAGCGTGAAATCAAAAAGGCCTACAAGCGCCTGGCCATGAAATTTCACCCGGACCGCAACCAGGGTGATAAAGAGGCCGAAGCCAAGTTTAAAGAGATCAAAGAAGCGTACGAAATCCTGACCGATGCGCAAAAACGTGCGGCTTACGATCAGTACGGTCATGCTGCGTTTGAGCAAGGCGGCATGGGCGGTGGCGGCGGTTTTGGCGGCGGGGCTGACTTCAGCGATATCTTTGGTGACGTGTTTGGCGATATTTTTGGCGGCGGTCGTGGTCGTCAGCGCGCCTCACGTGGTGCTGATTTACGTTACAACATGGATCTCACTCTGGAAGAAGCCGTGCGTGGCGTCACCAAAGAGATCCGTATTCCGACTCTGGAAGAGTGTGACGTCTGCCACGGTAGCGGTGCGAAGGCAGGTACTCAGCCGCAGACCTGTCCAACCTGTCATGGTTCTGGTCAGGTACAGATGCGTCAGGGCTTTTTTGCCGTACAGCAGACCTGTCCACACTGCCAGGGTCGCGGTACGCTGATCAAAGATCCGTGCAACAAATGCCACGGTCATGGTCGTGTTGAGAAAAGCAAAACGCTGTCCGTTAAGATCCCGGCAGGGGTTGATACCGGCGACCGTATTCGTTTAGCGGGCGAAGGTGAAGCCGGTGAACATGGTGCACCAGCAGGTGATTTGTACGTTCAGGTGCAGGTAAAACAGCACCCAATTTTCGAACGTGAAGGCAATAACCTGTACTGCGAAGTACCGATTAACTTTGCGATGGCAGCGCTGGGCGGCGAGATTGAAGTCCCAACGCTGGACGGTCGCGTGAAGCTAAAAATTCCGGGCGAAACGCAAACTGGCAAACTTTTCCGCATGCGTGGAAAGGGCGTCAAGTCTGTACGCGGTGGCGCTCAGGGCGACCTGCTGTGCCGCGTGGTGGTTGAAACCCCTGTGGGCCTGAACGACAAGCAGAAGCAACTGCTCAAAGATCTGCAGGACAGCTTTGGCGGCCCGACCGGCGAACAAAACAGTCCGCGCTCCAAAAGCTTCTTCGACGGTGTGAAGAAGTTCTTTGACGATCTGACGCGCTAAGCTTACTGCCGTATATTCTAAAAAGCCTGAAATTGGAAAATCTCAGGCTTTTATTTTTGGTTCTGTTCTCACTTCCACTCCAGGCTTACCTGTTCAACAACGATATTTGTCTCTGCTTTCTCCGGCAAGGTATGTGCGACACTTGCAAATCCGGGTAATGTCTTCCATACCAATGGGTCTCCAATAACAAAAATGTGTTTTTTAGCACGGGTAAGGGCCACGTTCAGAAGATTAGGTTTGCTCGAAGCCCATTCTGCGCCGCCGCGATTGTGTACATCACATCCAAGAACAAAAATAACGATGTCGTTTTCTTTCCCCTGAAAAGTATGGACTGTACCAACACAGCTTTTTTGCCACTCTTTAATTTCTTTATGTTTTAGTCGCGGTGAGTATTGTTGCCAGCTGGCCAGCTCTCTTTGTTCAATCAGTTCCAACAAAGCATATTTAACAGCCTTGAATGGAGTAATAACGTAAATAGACCCCAGATCTATATTTTCCGTGAGTAGACGGTCCAGCAGTGTAATCAGGCTTTGACCGTGACTATCTCGGTACTGCTTGTCTCCCAAACCGCCTCTTGAAACCAACCAGTGGTTTTCAAGTTCGCCATTGACAAGACGGCTACAGATTTTGTCTGTATCAAGCCCGTGAATCATCCGGTTATTGTATGCCAGTTTATTAGCAATACTGAACATGGGTTCGATACAACGGCGATGTACCCATAATGGGATCCCAATCCAGATGTTATTGTTCATCATCTCTAATTTGCAGCCCCAATGATTGACGCGATCGGCAACCTGTTGGACTGAGAGCTTTTCTGGATTCCACTTTTCAGCATGCTCGTGTAGAAGGTCCTGACAAAGGTGCCTAACCAGTGATGGAGAGGTGGTGAATACAGGCTCAATCTGTAACGGATCGCCCACAACGAGTACGCGTTTGGCGCGCCATATAGCGCCGACGGCCTGTTGAGGTGATGCCTGGCCAGCTTCATCGATCATTACCCAGCCAAGCTCGCCGCCTTTTACTCCATGCAGCATACGTCCCACTGAGGCAAAGGTTGTAGAGAGTACCGGGACAAACATGCATAACGTTTGCCACCAGGGGAGTGGCGTGGGCTCAAGATGAGGGGAATTTAAAAAATTCCTCAGGCGGAGCAGGAACATTTCTCTAAAGCGATCAACGCTCCCCATTGCCTCGTAAAGCCAGGCTTGATGAAGATCCATCGCAGCCATAAACAACAGTGAGCGTTGGCGGTTGATCTGAGCGTTTTGCCAGAATGCGGTGCGCTGTAAGCCAGCATTATCGATGGGTTTATGGCTATCAGGTAGAGCTATTCCTGAAAACTTATCCTTCAGGCCCCGCAATTTTTGTTCTATTTCCTCGCGCTGCAGGGCAATCCTGTCTATTTCTTGCTGTAAGCGGCATTTTTGGGCGTCTGCCTCATTCAGTTGTTTACGTTGTTCAGAAATGAGCTGTGTTTTGTGTATTAATGATGCGCTAAGCGTTAAAAGATGCTGTTGTGTGTTACGTAATGATGTCTGGTAAGTCTGTACCTTTTTACGATTGAGCAAACGAGTCAGCAGGCCAGGTGCATCGGCTTCTTCTATTTTTTGCTGTTGCTTGGCATGCTGAATCTGTTTTTCAATTACGTCCTGCTCAGCTTCAAATTCCTTAAGTGCGCTAAGCTGCTCTTGACATCGCACTGCCGCTTTTGCCATGTCCGAAGACAAAACATCAGATGAACAGTAAGGTTTTTTTGCCAGCAGTTCGGTTAATTCTGCTAACTGTTTTTGCAGCTCTTCTGTTGTTTTCAGGCAGTGAATGAAATGCTGCTTTGCTGCGGTAAAAGAGAGTTTATTGTGGCAAGACTTCCAGCGCCAAAGGCTGAGAAAGTTTTCGTTGTCCGGTCTGGCCATTTCGACTGATGTGTCGCGTAAAAAATGCTCATCAAACAGTAGTCTTTGGGCGAGTTTTGTACGATTTGTTTTTCTTCCAAGAGCTACTGAAATTAATCCCCAACACTGTTTTTCTGTCGCAAGAGGACGAAAGAGATGGTAATTACGCTCAGTTCCTTTTCCATCTTTATCTCTTTTATGCGCAGATTTGGGCAGGGATTTTGCTGCAACTTGATTTGCGGTCGGTGACAAATAGTCAAGAGAACGAAATTCTTCGGCCAGCGATTTCTTTTGCGGTAATTCGTTAGAGATATTTTCTACGGCTGCATTATTGGATGAGGCCACAATCATTTCGAAACCGGTCAGCTCCGGGACGATAAAGCCTTCATGGGTCAGCGTATCTTCCACATTACTGAAGCCCGCAAGGACTCTCGCTCGTTCAACGACATTATGCGCAACTAAATCACGCAGCAACGTCGTTTTCCCCGTTCCCGGAGGCCCATTTACTGATAGTAATCCACCTTCAGCAAGCTCTTCTACCGCCGTGTTAATTGCAAACTGCTGCATTAATGACATCGCGTGCTCTGGCTCTGAAGGCCAACGCCCCAGAGGCATTTTAGTCGGATGCAGCTTATCGATAATGGCTGTTAGTCCTTTCTGAGAATAGAGATCCGGGTTTCTGTGAACAAGGTGAGTGAGGTAAGTATTGAGTGTTCGGCATCGAGTGTCTTCCAATGATGACATTGCATCTTCAATATCCTCAAAAAAGAAGCTATTTAAGATGGGAAGTACTAATGCCTTTTCATTGTCGCTTATGAGGTCTTCCGTTTCGCTAGCTTCTTCTTGTTCCGTGTCCTGGCTCTCATTGTTGCCGTTAAACCAGTCAATTTGTATTGCATATTGCCATTCAGGTGCAAAGTCCGCCCATGATGTTAAATGAGTGTCGAGCAGCGTGAGAATATTGCTTGCGCGCAATACTCCCGGGCCTTTTTCCCTTACGGGCTCTAACGTAACGCAGAAATCATTGAATGTATCGGCAAGATGCATACAATCGACCGCGAAGACTGATGAGTCGAGTTTGTGGAATTGACGTTTTTTAAGATGGCCCAACGCCCAGGGTAGCGAACTTACCGACAGTTTATCTCTCGTGGGTACACCTTCTCCGTTCAACTGCATCTTAGCAAAACAGGTTGTCCCTTCCTGATCCAAGCGCTGTTCGCATTCGTCGTCATTTTCCTCATTTGTTCCAAGAACCTCCTGACTAATACGGCTGACGATATTTTTCTCAAATAGCCCTAAGTGAACAATAAATGATGCCTTCGGCGGAATGTCATATTGCTGGCGTAATTTCTCTGAATGCCACGGAAGTGAAGCATCACCTAATGTAATGAGTTTTTTTAGTGGGATCAGCAGGCTTTTATCTTTTCTTTCAAGCGTATAAGGCTGAAAAAATTCTATGCGTTGCCAGGTTCTCAATATTTCTTGCGGGAGAGGTGTCGAGTCCATCTTAGCTCTTTGATTATTATCCCAATATATCAATGAATACGAGAATACTCTGATCCAAGAATTTTTGAAGATCTGAGAGGAGGAATCATTCTCTCTGGCGGTAATGGCACAGGCAGAACATCTTGATGATTGCTGAAATTTTTACTCGTAAAATCCGATCTATCCATAATGAATAATCTAATTTTAACGAGCTTTTTGAGGGTGTAAGATAGTATTTACGAAGTATTCACCCAATAGAGAGAATAAAAGTGAAACATCTGCATCGTTTTTTTAGTAGTGACGCCTCGGGGGGCATCATTCTGATCATCGCAGCCGTGGTCGCTATGCTGATGGCAAATATCGGGGTTACCAGTGGATGGTACCACGCCTTTTTGGAAACGCCCGTTCAACTGCGGGTTGGCGCGCTTGAGATCAACAAAAATATGCTGCTGTGGATCAACGACGCGTTGATGGCGGTGTTCTTCCTGTTGATTGGTCTGGAAGTAAAGCGCGAGTTAATGCAAGGTTCGCTGGCCAGTCTGCGTCAGGCGGCGTTCCCGATCATTGCTGCTATCGGGGGCATGATTGTCCCGGCGCTGCTCTACCTGGCATTCAACTATGCCGATCCCATCACCCGTGAAGGGTGGGCGATCCCGGCGGCAACGGATATCGCTTTTGCGTTAGGTGTGCTGGCGTTGTTGGGCAGTCGTGTACCACTGGCGTTGAAAATCTTCCTGATGGCGCTGGCGATTATTGATGACCTCGGCGCTATCGTCATCATCGCACTGTTCTATACCAGCGATCTCTCGCTGCTGTCGCTGGGCGTTGCCGCGTGCGCGATCCTCGTTCTGGCGGCATTGAATCTGTGCGGAGTGAGACGCACCGGTATTTATATTCTGGTCGGCGTAGTGCTGTGGACTGCCGTACTGAAGTCTGGCGTGCATGCAACACTGGCGGGCGTGATCGTGGGCTTCTTCATTCCATTGAAGGAAAAACACGGACGTTCACCGGCGAAGCGACTGGAGCATGTTCTGCATCCATGGGTGGCATACCTGATCCTGCCACTGTTTGCCTTCGCTAACGCAGGCGTTTCACTGCAGGGCGTCACTATTGATGGACTGACCTCGATATTACCGCTGGGGATCATTGCCGGCCTGTTGATCGGCAAACCGTTGGGTATCAGTCTGTTTTGCTGGCTGGCGTTACGCCTCAAGGTGGCGCAATTGCCGGAAGGAACGAATTTCCAGCAGATTATGGCGGTCGGTATTCTTTGCGGCATTGGCTTTACGATGTCGATTTTTATTGCCAGCCTGGCGTTTGGCAACGTCGATCCTGAGCTGATTAACTGGGCAAAACTGGGGATCCTGATCGGCTCCTTGTTGTCGGCAGTGATAGGTTACTGCTGGTTACGTGCCCGGTTGAACGCATCAGCCTGACGGGATAACCCTTTCGTGACAATTTTCAGGGAGAGAGTATGTCTCATATAAATTACAACCATCTGTACTACTTTTGGCATGTCTATAAAGAAGGGTCAGTGGTTGGTGCAGCAGAAGCGCTTTATCTGACACCGCAGACCATTACCGGGCAGATTAAAGCGCTTGAGGAACGCTTACAGGGAAAATTGTTTAAGCGGAAGGGGCGTGGGCTGGAGCCCAGTGAGTTAGGCGAATTGGTTTTTCGTTACGCGGATAAGATGTTCACCTTAAGCCAGGAAATGCTGGATATCGTGAACTACCGCAAAGAGTCTAATTTGCTGTTCGATGTCGGCGTGGCGGATGCGCTATCGAAGCAGTTGGTCAGTAGCGTACTGGATGCCGCTGTGGTTGAAGATGAACAAATCCATCTGCGTTGTTTTGAATCAACGCATGAGATGCTGTTGGATCAACTCAGCCAACATAAGCTGGATATGATCATCTCCGACTGCCCGATCGATTCTACGCAGCAGGAAGGGTTGTTCTCAGTGCGGATAGGCGAGTGCAGCGTGAGTTTTTGGTGCACCAAACCGCTGCCTGAAAAACCATTCCCGGCCTGCCTTGAGGAGCGTCGGTTGCTGATCCCAGGGCGCCGTTCGATGCTCGGACGTAAGCTGCTGAACTGGATCAACTCACAAGGATTGAATGTCGAAATCCTCGGTGAGTTTGATGACGCTGCGCTGATGAAAGCGTTTGGGGCAACGCATAATGCTATTTTTGTTGCACCTACGCTGTATTCGCACAATTTCTATGCCGATGATTCTATTGTTGAAATTGGACGCGTAGAAAATGTGATGGAAGAGTATCACGCCATATTTGCGGAAAGGATGATCCAGCATCCGGCGGTGCAGCGTATCTGCAATGCGGACTACTCGGCGCTCTTTACGCCAACGAACAAATGACAGACATAAAAAAACCCGCTTGCGCGGGTTTTTTCACAAAGCGACAACAAGCAGGCGATTAAGCCAGTTTGTTGATCTGTGCAGTCAGGTTTGCTTTATGACGTGCAGCTTTGTTTTTGTGGATCAGACCTTTAGCAGCCTGACGGTCCACGATTGGTTGCATTTCGTTAAATGCTTTCAGTGCAGTAGCTTTGTCGCCAGCTTCGATAGCTGCGTATACTTTCTTGATGAAAGTACGCATCATAGAGCGACGGCTAGCGTTGTGCTTGCGGGCCTTTTCAGACTGAACGGCGCGCTTCTTAGCTGATTTGATATTAGCCAAGGTCCAACTCCCAAATGTGTTCTATATGGACAATTCAAAGGCCGAGGAATATGCCCTTTTAGCCTTCTTTTGTCAATGGATTTGTGCAAATAAGCGCCGTTTAAATTGCAGCACTCGTTGCGTAGTGATGGCGCAGGATTCTACCAGCTTGCGTGGCGTGAATACAGCTTTTCCACGAGAAAAATTGTATTGGCGTGCCCGTGAAGGTCTGCAATTTGTTTCATAACAATGAAAACAATCCTCTTTCTGTTTCGTAGAAACAATCGCCGGTTAACGTTGACCGCGGTACAGGGTATACTTTCACGATTTTCACTGTTTTGAGCCAGACATGAAGCTGATACGAGGCATACATAATCTCAGTCAGGCCCCGCATGGGTGTGTGCTGACTATTGGTAATTTCGACGGCGTGCACCGTGGTCACCGTGCGTTGCTGCAGGGTTTACGGGAAGAAGGGCGCAAACGCAATTTACCGGTGATGGTGATGATTTTCGAGCCGCAGCCGCTAGAGCTGTTTGCGACCGACAAGTCACCTGCGCGCCTCACTCGCCTGCGCGAAAAACTGCGTTATCTGGCGGAATGCGGCGTGGACTACGTGCTGTGCGTGCGTTTTGACAGGCGCTTTGCGGCATTAACGGCGCAGACCTTCATCAGCGATCTGCTGGTTAAGCGCCTTGGTGTACAATTTCTTGCCGTTGGTGATGATTTCCGCTTTGGCGCTAGCCGTGCGGGCGATTTCTTGTTATTACAGGAAGCGGGCGCTGAGTATGGTTTTGATATCACCAGCACCCAAACCTTCTGCGAAGGCGGTGTGCGCATTAGCAGCACCGCGGTACGTCAGGCGCTGGCAGAAGATAACCTGCAACTGGCCGAAAGCCTGCTTGGGCATCCTTTTACTATCTCAGGACGTGTCGTTCACGGTGATGAATTAGGGCGCACCATCGGTTTTCCGACGGCAAACTTACCGCTGCGTCGCCAGGTTTCTCCGGTGAAAGGGGTTTATGCAGTTGAAGTGATGGGACTGGGTGACAAACCTTTACCCGGCGTCGCCAACATCGGCACCCGCCCGACGGTAGCAGGCGTACGCCAACAGTTGGAAGTGCATCTATTGGACGTTGTAATGGACCTGTATGGTCGCCATATAGATGTAGTACTGCGTAAAAAAATACGCAGCGAACAGCGATTTGCCTCGCTGGATGAGCTAAAAGCGCAGATTGCGCGTGATGAGTTGACTGCCCGTGAATTTTTTGGGCTAACAAAACCGGCTTAATGCCTATACGAGTTTTAAATACGGAACCGAGAATCTGATGAGTGACTATAAATCAACCCTGAATTTGCCGGAAACAGGGTTCCCGATGCGCGGCGATCTCGCCAAGCGCGAACCGGGAATGCTGGCGCGTTGGACTGATGATGACCTGTACGGCATCATTCGTGCGGCCAAAAAAGGCAAAAAAACCTTCATTCTGCATGATGGCCCTCCTTATGCGAATGGCAGCATTCATATTGGTCACTCGGTTAACAAGATTCTGAAAGACATTATCGTGAAGTCCAAAGGACTCACGGGTTATGACTCGCCTTACGTTCCGGGCTGGGACTGCCACGGTCTGCCGATCGAGCTGAAAGTAGAGCAGGAATACGGCAAACCGGGCGAGAAGTTTACCGCCGCTGAGTTCCGTGCCAAGTGCCGCGAATACGCAGCGACCCAGGTTGACGGTCAGCGTAAAGACTTTATCCGTCTTGGCGTACTGGGCGACTGGTCGCATCCGTACCTGACCATGGACTTCAAAACCGAAGCCAACATCATTCGTGCGCTGGGTAAAATCATCGGTAACGGTCACCTGCACAAAGGTGCGAAGCCGGTGCACTGGTGCGTTGACTGCCGTTCCGCGCTGGCGGAAGCGGAAGTTGAGTATTATGACAAAACCTCCCCGTCCATCGACGTAGCGTTCCACGCTGCCGATCAGGATGCGGTGAAAGCGAAATTTGGCGTTTCTGACGTCAACGGCCCGATCTCTCTGGTTATCTGGACCACTACCCCGTGGACGTTACCGGCGAACCGCGCAATCTCTCTGGCACCTGATTTTGACTATGCGCTGGTGCAGATTGACGGCCAGGCTGTGATTCTGGCGAAAGATCTGGTTGAAAGCGTTATGCAGCGTATTGGCGCGGCTGAATACACCATTCTCGGCACCGTTAAAGGCGCTGAGCTGGAACTGCTGCGCTTTACCCATCCGTTTATGGGCTTCGATGTACCGGCTATCCTTGGCGATCACGTTACGCTGGATGCGGGTACCGGTGCGGTTCATACCGCTGGCGGTCACGGTCCGGATGACTACGTCATCAGCCAGAAATACGGTCTGGAAATCGCTAACCCGGTTGGCCCGGACGGCGCATACCTGGCGGGTACCTATCCGGATCTGGACGGCGTGAACGTCTTTAAAGCCAACGACAAAATCGTTGCGCTGCTGAGCGAAAAAGGTGCGCTGCTGCACGTTGAGAAGATGCAGCATAGCTACCCATGCTGCTGGCGTCACAAGTCACCGATCATCTTCCGCGCGACCCCACAGTGGTTCGTCAGCATGGATCAAAAAGGCCTGCGCGCACAGTCGCTGAAAGAGATCAAAGGCGTGCAGTGGATCCCGGACTGGGGCCAGGCGCGTATTGAATCGATGGTTGCCAACCGTCCTGACTGGTGTATCTCCCGTCAGCGTACGTGGGGTGTGCCGATGTCTCTGTTTGTTCACAAAGACACCGAAGAGCTGCATCCGCGCGCTATCGAACTGATGGAAGAAGTGGCTAAACGCGTTGAAGTTGACGGCATCCAGGCGTGGTGGGATCTCGATCCGAAAGATATCCTCGGCGACGAAGCTGACCAGTATGTCAAAGTCCCGGATACGCTGGACGTGTGGTTCGACTCTGGTTCAACCCACTCCTCCGTCGTGGACGTGCGTCCTGAGTTTGCGGGCCATGCGGCAGATATGTATCTGGAAGGCTCTGACCAGCACCGTGGCTGGTTCATGTCATCTCTGATGATCTCCACCGCCATGAAAGGCAAAGCACCTTATCGCCAGGTACTGACCCACGGTTTCACTGTTGATGGTCAGGGCCGTAAGATGTCCAAGTCTATCGGTAACACCGTTTCTCCGCAGGATGTGATGAACAAACTGGGCGCGGATATTCTGCGTCTGTGGGTGGCTTCAACCGACTATACCGGTGAAATGGCCGTTTCTGACGAAATTCTGAAACGTGCTGCCGACAGCTATCGTCGTATCCGTAACACCGCGCGCTTCCTGCTGGCGAACCTGAATGGGTTTGATCCGGTTAAAGACATGGTGAAACCGGAAGAGATGGTGGTTCTGGACAGGTGGGCGGTAGGTTGTGCGCAAGCGGCGCAGGACGAAATCCTGAAAGCCTATGAAGCCTATGACTTCCACGAAGTGGTACAGCGCCTGATGCGCTTCTGCTCCGTCGAAATGGGTTCGTTCTACCTCGACATCATCAAAGACCGTCAGTACACCGCGAAAGCGGACAGCGTGGCGCGTCGTAGCTGCCAGACTGCGCTGTTCCATATCGCTGAAGCGCTGGTTCGTTGGATGGCGCCGATCATGTCCTTCACCGCCGATGAAATCTGGGGCTACCTGCCGGGCGATCGTGAGAAGTATGTCTTTACCGGTGAATGGTACGAAGGTCTGTTTGGCTTAGGCGAAACCGAGGCGATGAACGATGCCTTCTGGGACGAGCTGCTGAAAGTGCGTGGCGAAGTGAACAAAGTCATCGAACAGGCACGTGCGGATAAGAAAGTCGGTGGTTCTCTGGAAGCGGCAGTGACCCTGTACGCTGAACCTGAGCTGGCGGCGAAACTGACCGCGCTGGGCGAAGAGTTGCGTTTTGTACTGCTGACCTCTGGTGCGACGGTTGCGGATTATGCAGCGGCTCCTGCTGATGCTCAGCAGAGCGAACTGCTCAAAGGTCTGAAAATCGTACTGAGCAAAGCCGAAGGTGAGAAATGCCCGCGCTGCTGGCATTACACTACCGATGTCGGCCAGGTGGCGGAACATGCAGATATCTGCGGACGCTGTGTCAGCAACATCGCCGGTGATGGCGAACAACGTAAGTTTGCCTGATGAGTAAGCCTCTTTGTTCAACAGGACTACGCTGGCTGTGGCTGGTGGTAGTCGTGCTGATTATCGATTTAGGCAGCAAATACCTGATCCTCCAGAACTTTGCTCTGGGGGATACGGTGTCGCTGTTTCCGTCGCTTAATCTGCACTACGCGCGTAACTACGGTGCGGCGTTTAGCTTCTTAGCTGACAGCGGCGGCTGGCAACGTTGGTTCTTTGCCGGTATCGCTATTGGTATCTGCGTCATCCTGATGGTGATGATGTATCGCTCGAAGGCGACGCAGAAGCTGAACAACATCGCGTATGCGTTAATCATTGGCGGTGCGCTGGGCAACTTGTTCGACCGCCTGTGGCACGGCTTCGTGGTTGATATGATTGACTTTTACGTCGGCGACTGGCATTTCGCGACCTTCAATCTGGCCGATACTGCTATCTGTATCGGCGCGGCATTGATTGTGCTCGAAGGCTTCCTGCCGTCGAAAGAGAAAAAAGCCGCATAAAAAAATGCCGGATGGCGCTATGCTAATCCGGCCTACAATTTACTGCGATGCTTGTTGGCCCGGTAAGCGTAGCGCCACCGGGCAAACAGGCGGCAGCAATTTTAAAGAGCAACCTGCATGTCTAAATCAGTACAGAGTAACAGTGCGGTGCTGGTGCACTTCACCCTTAAGCTCGACGATGGCTCCACCGCAGAGTCAACCCGCAATAACGGCAAGCCTGCGCTGTTTCGCCTGGGCGACGGTTCTCTGTCTGAAGGACTGGAACAACACCTGCTGGGGCTAAAAGAAGGTGATAAAACCACTTTTGCTCTGGAACCGGATGCCGCCTTTGGCGTGTCAAGCCCGGACTTAATTCAGTATTTCTCGCGTCGGGAATTTATGGACGCGGGCGAGCCAGAAATTGGCGCTATCATGCTCTTTACCGCAATGGACGGCAGTGAGATGCCTGGTGTGATCCGCGAAATCAACGGTGACTCGATCACGGTTGATTTCAACCATCCGCTGGCCGGGCATACCGTTCATTTTGATATTGAAGTGCTGGAAATCGAACCGGCACTGGAGGCGTAAAATGCAGATCCTGTTGGCCAACCCGCGCGGTTTTTGCGCTGGCGTAGACCGCGCTATCAGCATTGTGGAAAACGCGCTGGCTATTTATGGCGCGCCGATTTATGTCCGTCACGAGGTGGTGCATAACCGCTATGTGGTGGATAGCCTGCGCGAGCGCGGCGCTATTTTTATTGAGCAAATCAGCGAAGTGCCGGATGGCGCGATCCTGATTTTTTCCGCTCACGGCGTGTCTCAGGCGGTGCGTAACGAAGCCAAAGGCCGCGACCTCACGGTTTTTGATGCAACCTGTCCGTTGGTAACGAAAGTGCATATGGAAGTTGCCCGCGCCAGCCGTCGTGGTGAAGAATCCATTCTGATTGGTCACGCCGGGCACCCGGAAGTTGAAGGCACAATGGGTCAGTACAGCAACCCGCAAGGGGGAATGTATCTGGTTGAATCACCGGATGATGTGCTGAAACTCAATGTGAAAAATGAAGGAAAATTATCCTTCATGACACAGACAACGCTTTCCGTTGACGACACTTCTGACGTTATTGATGCGCTGCGTCAACGCTTCCCGAAAATTGTCGGGCCGCGCAAAGACGATATCTGTTATGCCACCACCAACCGTCAGGAAGCGGTTCGCGCGCTGGCGGAACAGGCTGATGTTGTGCTGGTGGTCGGCTCGAAGAACTCCTCTAACTCCAACCGTCTGGCTGAACTGGCCCAGCGCATGGGGAAAGCTGCGTATTTGATTGACGATGCGACCGACATCCAGGAAGCGTGGGTGAAAGAAGCGAAGTGTGTGGGCGTGACGGCCGGAGCCTCGGCGCCGGATATCCTGGTGCAAAATGTGATTGCTCGCCTGCAAGAGCTTGGCGGTGGGGAAGCGATCCCACTGGAAGGCCGCGAAGAGAACATCGTTTTCGAAGTGCCGAAAGAGCTGCGTGTGGATGTTCGTGAAGTAGAGTAAGTCTTTTCGGTTACGATTATGAGAAGATGCCAGACTTAACGTCTGGCATTTTTTTATGGAGAAACCATGCGCTTACCGATCATTCTTGATACCGATCCCGGCATTGATGATGCCGCCGCCATTGCCGCCGCGCTGTTTGCCCCTGAGCTGGATCTGCAACTGATGACCACGGTAGCAGGCAATGTTTCGGTGGAAAAAACCACCCGTAATGCGTTGCAGTTGCTGCACTTCTGGAATGCGGATGTTCCGCTGGCGCAGGGGGCATCAATGCCGCTGGTGCGGCCGCTGCGTGATGCCGCTTCCGTGCACGGCGAGTCCGGTATGGAAGGGTATGAATTTGTCGAACACGACCGCCAGGCGATGGCAAAACCCGCTTTCCAGGCGATTCGCGATGCGTTGATGCATGCCCCGCAGCCCGTGACGCTTGTAGCGATTGGCCCGCTGACCAACATTGCGCTGCTGCTGACTCATTATCCTGAATGCGTATTCAACATTCAGCGTCTGGTGATTATGGGCGGCTCTGCCGGGCGCGGGAACTTCACACCCAACGCCGAGTTTAATATTGCTATCGATCCCGAGGCCGCAGCGAAAGTCTTCCAGAGTGGACTGGAGATTGTGATGTGTGGGCTGGATGTTACTAATCAGGCTATGCTCGCCCCGGACTATCTGGCGACGCTCCCCCAGCTTAACCAGACGGGGAAAATGCTGCATGCGCTGTTTAGCCATTACCGTAGCGGCAGTATGAATACGGGGCTGCGAATGCACGATCTGTGCGCTATTGCCTGGCTGGTGCGCCCGGAACTGTTTACCCTGCAGTCGTGTTTCGTGGCGGTTGAAACCCAGGGCGAATATACCTCGGGTACGACGGTGGTGGACATCGAAGGGCGCCTGGGGCATCCGGCAAATGCGCAGGTTGCGCTGGGCCTGCACGTTGAAGGTTTCCAGCAGTGGGTGGCAGAGGTATTTGCCCGCGCGCTGTAATCAGGTGTTGTGCAACGGCACCTTCTCACTGAGATAATCAATCATCGCCCGCATTCTGGCGGGCATATGTTGATTGCGCGTCCATAGCAGCCACAGTTCCCCGCTGTAGTCGCTGATAAATTCCCATTCTGGCAGTACCTGGACAATCTCGCCATTGGCGAGTGCCTCGCTGGCGGTGAACAGTGGCAGGCTGCCGATTCCCAGATCCTTTTTTACCGCGTCCAGACGCACACCGGTGTGGTTGGCGGCGTAACGGCCATAAGTCTGAATGGTCTCCATGCGTTCACCGCGTCGAAACTTCCAACGTGAATCCGCAGGTGTCTCGCCAAGACTGATACAGCTATGCTCGCGCAGTGCCTGCGGATGCTCGGGCGTACCGTGCTTGCGTAAGTATTCGGGGGTTGCGCATATCACATGACTGACCTGCATCAGCGGTTTCCCGTACAGGCCCGGGGAGGGCGACTGGCTGATGCGCAGTGCAAGGTCGACGCCGTCGTCGATTAAATCCATATACCGGTCTTCCAGCCGAAGGCAGACGTCCACTTGCGGGTAGCGCGCAAAGAATTCGGCCATCAGCGGATGAATGACAAATCGCCCCACCGCTTTCGGCACGCTGAGGGTCAGTTGCCCTTGCGCGATGGTTTGTCGACTGCTGCCTGAGTCGACAGCCATTTGTGCCGCATGCAGCATTTCCTGCGCGTGTGCATACACAATTTTGCCCGTTTCGCTGAGCGCCAACTTGCGCGTCGTACGGTGCAGCAGCTTACTGCCCAACGCCTTCTCGAGACGTGAAGCGCTGCGGCTAATAGCGGAAGGCGTAGCACCCGAGGCTTTGGCGGCGGCGGAGAAGCTCCCTTGCTCGATAATCAACACAAAGGTGGCAAGGTCGGGAAGAAGGTTAGGATTCATTTGTGCGTACCAGGCAAAGATGCATTGAACCAGCGCAGGATTATCGCCGTCAGTAAAGTGAATATACTCTTCCCATCAAAAGGAGAGCAATCATGACTGAACGTCTTTATTACACCAGCGATAACACTGAAGGCCAGGCTAACTTACTGAGTTGCTCGGCTGAGCCGGATGGACGGTACGCGGTGGTACTGGATAGAACCCTTTTTCACCCGCAGGGAGGCGGGCAGCCTGCGGATGCGGGCTGGATTGATGATGAGCGGGTTGAAACAGTCTTCGCGCGCGGTGACGATGTGGTGCACATCGTGGCAAAACCGCTCCTCCCCGGCATCGTGAACCTGCGTGTGGATGCCGCGCTGCGTCAACTGCACGCCCGCCTGCACTCGGCAGGACATCTTATCGGCCTGGCGGGTACAGCGTTCGGCTGGCTCCCGGTGAAAGCACACCATTGGCCCAATGAGGGGCGCATTACTTTCGCCGCCGGTGAAAACGGCACGTTACCGGATACGCTATCGCTGCAGGAGAAAATCAACGCCTGGCAGGCAGACAATCTCTCCAGACAAGTGACATTCACCGATGGGTTGCGGCAGGTTGGATTTGGTCATCTCCTTGCTTATCCCTGCGGAGGGACGCATGTTGCGCATCTCTCTGAGATTGGGCCGGTGACGATTACTCAGGTGAAGATGAAAAAAGGGCAAATGATCGTCAACTACACGCTCGTGCCATAAAACCACACTCGCGAAAATATCTACGCAGACTGGCTGGTTTGTGCTCGTATTTCCGTCGTTTTCCCATCATTTTGCGCCATACTGAGTAAGTTTGACTTCTTTCCTGTGCTCCAGCAATGATTCATCCTGCGGGATGAATCATGTCTTTTACTGATATTCCCCTCTGTTTATCATTAAATTCTAATTATGGGTGTTTTCAGCTAGCGGCCTCCGGGCGCGCTGGTTACTCTGAAAACGGTTTACGCAATTTTTATAAAAGAGAATAGCTATGCATGAAGCACAAATCCGTGTCGCAATTGCCGGCGCCGGTGGCCGCATGGGACGGCAGTTAATCCAGGCCGCCATGGCGATGGAAGGTGTTCAATTGGGTGCCGCGTTAGAGCGCGAAGGCTCGTCCTTACTGGGAAGTGATGCCGGAGAATTAGCGGGGGCCGGAAAAACGGGCGTTACCGTGCAAAGCAGCCTTGACGCGGTGAAAGATGATTTCGATGTTTTCATCGATTTTACCCGTCCGGAAGGCACGCTGGCGCATCTGGCGTTTTGTCGTCAGCACGGTAAAGGGATGGTGATTGGCACCACCGGCTTTGACGATGCCGGTAAACAGGCTATTCGTGATGCCGCGCAGGAGATTGCGATCGTTTTCGCCGCGAACTTTAGCGTCGGCGTGAACGTTATGCTTAAGCTGCTGGAGAAGGCGGCGAAAGTGATGGGCGATTACACCGATATTGAGATTATTGAAGCTCACCACCGCCATAAAGTTGATGCGCCGTCAGGCACTGCGCTGGCGATGGGCGAGGCGATTGCCGGGGCGCTGGATAAAGATTTAAAAGAGTGTGCCGTCTATTCGCGTGAGGGTTACACCGGCGAGCGCGTACCGGGCACGATCGGTTTTGCCACGGTGCGGGCGGGGGATATCGTCGGTGAGCACACCGCGATGTTTGCTGATATTGGCGAGCGTATTGAGATCACGCATAAAGCGTCCAGCCGCATGACTTTTGCCAATGGCGCAGTGCGTTCGGCAATTTGGCTAAAATCAAAGTCAAATGGTCTTTTTGATATGAAAGATGTGCTTGATTTACGCAGTTTATAGCTTTAATTACCCTTCGTGATGTGGTTATTGTAATCATAATTGTTTGATTACATAGGGCAATATTTTATTGCCCTTTTATTTTTAGCTTCTTAATGTATTTTTTCTTTTTATTGGTTATTTTTCCGTATTTTGTTGGGTGATTCTGTTATCTCAATGTAAATTTTGACCAAATGGTCCACTTTTTTCTCTCCCGCATTCTGTTTTTACACTCTTTGCCTGCCGCAAGCGTTTTCCACCCCGAGTTAGCTGATCTTTTTGCCTGTTAAATCGTGTGATTTATCCCAGTGGCGCAAAATAATAATAAAAATTGCCCTTTTGGGTAGACTTTTACGTGGGCTATCTCTAGAATGCCGCCGTTTGCCAGAAATCCATAGGTAAGCAAATTTGCATTGATTCATGAGGTGTTAATGAATTAATATGCAAATAAAGTGAGTGAATATTCTCTGGAGGGTGTTTTGATTAAGTCAGCGCTATTGGTTCTGGAAGACGGAACCCAGTTTCACGGTCGGGCCATAGGGGCAACAGGTTCGGCGGTTGGGGAAGTCGTTTTCAATACTTCAATGACCGGTTATCAAGAAATCCTCACTGATCCTTCCTATTCCCGCCAAATCGTCACTCTTACTTATCCTCATATCGGTAATGTCGGCACCAATGAAGCCGATGCAGAATCTTCTCAGGTACATGCGCAAGGCCTGGTCATCCGCGACCTGCCGCTGATTGCCAGCAACTTCCGCGATACTGAAGACCTCTCTTCTTACCTCAAGCGCCATAACATTGTGGCGATTGCTGATATCGATACCCGTAAGCTGACGCGTTTGCTGCGTGAAAAGGGCGCACAGAACGGCTGCATCATCGCGGGAGATAACCCGGATGCGGCGCTGGCACTGGAAAAAGCAAAAGCTTTCCCTGGCCTGAACGGTATGGATCTGGCGAAAGAGGTAACCACCGCGGAGCCTTATAGCTGGACGCAGGGGAGCTGGACGCTGGCCGGTGACCTGCCGGAAGCGAAATCTGCCGATGAACTGCCTTTCCACGTTGTGGCTTACGATTTCGGCGCCAAACGTAACATTCTGCGTATGTTAGCGGACCGCGGCTGCCGCCTGACGGTTGTACCGGCGAAAACCTCAGCAGAAGACGTTCTGAAGATGAATCCGGACGGTATCTTCCTGTCCAACGGCCCTGGCGACCCGGCGCCGTGCGACTACGCGATTACCGCGATTCAGAAATTCCTCGAAACCGATATTCCGGTATTTGGCATCTGCCTCGGCCATCAGCTGCTGGCGCTGGCGAGCGGCGCGAAGACCATTAAGATGAAGTTTGGCCACCACGGCGGCAACCATCCGGTAAAAGATATTGATAACAATACCGTGATGATCACCGCACAGAACCACGGTTTTGCTGTAGATGAAGCCTCCATGCCTGCCAACCTGCGCGTGACCCACAAGTCACTGTTCGACGGCACCTTGCAGGGGATTCATCGTACCGATAAACCGGCGTTTAGCTTCCAGGGGCACCCTGAAGCGAGTCCGGGTCCGCACGACGCTGCACCGTTGTTCGACCACTTTATCGAGTTAATTGAGCAATACCGTCAGTCCGCGAAATAATCAGGAGTAAAAGAGCCATGCCAAAACGTACAGACATAAAAAGTATCCTGATTCTGGGCGCGGGTCCGATTGTTATCGGTCAGGCGTGTGAGTTTGACTATTCCGGCGCGCAGGCGTGTAAAGCCCTGCGTGAAGAGGGTTACCGCGTTATTCTGGTGAACTCCAACCCGGCAACCATCATGACCGACCCGGAAATGGCCGATGCCACTTACATCGAGCCGATTCACTGGGAAGTGGTACGCAAAATTATTGAGAAAGAACGCCCGGATGCGGTGCTGCCAACCATGGGCGGTCAGACAGCGCTGAACTGTGCGCTGGAACTGGAACGCCAGGGCGTACTGGCTGAGTTCGGCGTGACCATGATTGGCGCAACGGCGGATGCCATTGATAAAGCGGAAGACCGTCGTCGCTTCGATATCGCGATGAAGAAGATTGGTCTCGACACCGCACGTTCAGGCATCGCTCACACCATGGAAGAAGCGCTGGCGGTTGCCGCTGACGTTGGCTTCCCGTGCATTATCCGCCCTAGCTTCACCATGGGCGGCACCGGTGGCGGTATCGCCTACAACCGCGAAGAGTTCGAAGAAATCTGCGAACGCGGTCTGGATCTTTCCCCAACCAACGAGCTGCTGATTGATGAATCACTGATTGGCTGGAAAGAGTACGAGATGGAAGTGGTGCGTGATAAAAACGACAACTGCATCATCGTCTGCTCCATCGAAAACTTCGATGCGATGGGCATCCATACCGGTGACTCCATCACCGTAGCACCTGCCCAGACGCTGACCGACAAAGAATATCAAATCATGCGTAACGCCTCGATGGCGGTACTGCGTGAAATCGGCGTAGAAACCGGCGGCTCTAACGTCCAGTTTGCGGTAAACCCGAAAAACGGTCGCCTGATTGTCATCGAGATGAACCCGCGCGTATCCCGCTCCTCGGCGCTGGCGTCCAAAGCTACCGGCTTCCCGATTGCGAAAGTCGCCGCCAAGCTGGCCGTAGGTTACACCCTCGACGAACTGATGAACGACATCACCGGTGGCCGTACTCCGGCCTCGTTTGAACCGTCCATCGACTACGTTGTGACGAAAATACCACGCTTCAACTTCGAGAAATTCGTTGGTGCTAACGACCGCCTGACCACGCAGATGAAATCTGTCGGTGAAGTGATGGCGATTGGCCGTACCCAGCAGGAATCGCTGCAGAAAGCGCTGCGCGGTCTGGAAGTGGGCGCGACCGGCTTCGACCCGAAAGTAAGCCTGGACGACCCGGAAGCACTGACTAAAATCCGTCGTGAGCTGAAAGACGCTGGCGCTGAGCGTATCTGGTACATCGCCGATGCCTTCCGTGCTGGCCTGTCCGTCGATGGCGTGTTCAACCTGACCAACATCGACCGCTGGTTCCTGGTGCAGATTGAAGAGCTGGTACGTCTGGAAGAAAAAGTCACCGACCTTGGCATCAACGGCCTCGACGCTGACTTCCTGCGCGTACTGAAGCGTAAAGGCTTCGCCGATGCGCGTCTGGCGAAACTGGCCGGCGTTCGCGAAGCGGAAATCCGCAAACTGCGCGACCAGTACAATCTGCACCCGGTCTACAAACGCGTGGATACCTGTGCGGCAGAATTTGCCACCGACACCGCTTACATGTACTCCACATATGAAGATGAGTGCGAAGCGAACCCGTCCGTTGACCGCGATAAAATCATGGTGCTGGGCGGTGGTCCAAACCGTATCGGTCAGGGTATTGAGTTTGACTACTGCTGCGTACACGCCTCGCTGGCGCTGCGCGAAGACGGTTACGAGACCATCATGGTCAACTGTAACCCGGAAACCGTTTCAACTGATTACGACACCTCTGACCGCCTGTACTTCGAACCGGTCACGCTGGAAGACGTACTGGAAATCGTGCGTATCGAGAAGCCGAAAGGCGTCATCGTACAGTACGGCGGACAGACCCCGCTGAAGCTGGCGCGTGCGCTGGAAGCGGCAGGTGTACCGGTTATCGGTACCAGCCCGGATGCCATCGACCGCGCGGAAGACCGCGAGCGTTTCCAGCAGGCGGTTGACCGTCTGAAGCTGAAACAACCGGCGAACGCTACCGTAACGGCTATCGAACAGGCTGTTGAGAAGGCGAAAGAGATTGGCTACCCGCTGGTAGTGCGTCCGTCGTATGTTCTCGGTGGTCGCGCGATGGAAATCGTCTACGACGAAGCCGACCTGCGTCGCTACTTCCAGACCGCAGTCAGCGTTTCTAACGATGCGCCGGTACTGCTGGACCGTTTCCTTGATGACGCGGTTGAAGTGGACGTGGACGCTATCTGCGACGGTGAAATGGTGCTGATTGGCGGCATCATGGAGCATATCGAACAGGCGGGCGTACACTCCGGTGACTCCGCATGTTCTCTGCCTGCTTACACCCTGAGCCAGGAAATTCAGGATGTGATGCGCCAACAGGTGCAGAAACTGGCCTTCGAACTGCAGGTTCGCGGTCTGATGAACGTCCAGTTTGCGGTGAAGAATAACGAAGTTTACCTGATTGAAGTGAACCCGCGTGCGGCACGTACCGTTCCGTTCGTCTCCAAGGCAACTGGTGTACCGCTGGCGAAAGTCGCGGCGCGCGTGATGGCCGGGAAAACGCTGGCACAGCAGGGCGTAACCAAAGAAGTAATCCCTCCGTACTACTCGGTAAAAGAAGTGGTGCTGCCGTTCAACAAATTCCCGGGCGTTGACCCGCTGTTAGGGCCAGAAATGCGCTCTACCGGGGAAGTGATGGGCGTGGGCCGTACCTTCGCGGAAGCGTTCGCCAAGGCACAGCTGGGCAGCAGCTCCACCATGAAAAAACAGGGTCGTGCACTGCTCTCCGTTCGCGAAGGCGATAAAGAGCGCGTGGTTGACCTGGCAGCGAAACTGCTGAAGTTTGGCTTCGAGCTGGATGCGACGCACGGGACCGCGATTGTGCTGGGTGAAGCGGGTATCAATCCACGTCTGGTGAACAAGGTGCATGAAGGTCGTCCGCACATTCAGGACCGTATCAAGAATGGCGAGTACACCTATATCATCAACACCACCGAAGGTCGTCAGGCGATTGAAGACTCCAAGCTGATTCGCCGCAGCGCGCTGCAGTACAAAGTGCATTATGACACTACGCTGAACGGCGGTTTCGCCACAGCGATGGCGTTGAATGCCGATGCCACCGAGAAGGTAATCTCGGTGCAGGAAATGCACGCGCAGATCAAAAAGTAATAAACAAAAGGCCCGGTGAATATTGCTCTAACCGGATCTGTAATATAATTTTGAAAGGGTTTCTGTAAAGAAACCCTTTTTTTGTCTTGCGTAAGGTCATTCCTGGACAAGTCCGTTTCCGTAACCACATTTTCAATGTAATAAGCACGATATTGCTCACACTAATCAACATTCAAGTCGCATACTATCCTTTATATCCACAATTTTAATATGGCTTAGTTTTTATTAATTTGGACAGGCCGTAGCCAGATTTTTAATTTGTGAAAATGGTGTGCTTATGTGTGAAAAATATGTTGAAAGACCGCTTTATTTGTTAATTGCTGACTGGATGATGGCCGAGGATCGTTGGATCACCGCAAAGGAAATTTCCCGCCATTTTGATATCGAGCACTGCAAAGCAATTAATACGCTCTCTTATATTCTGTCGGAAGTGGGAGAAATTGTTTGTGAAGTTAAGATGATCCCTAATCAGATTGCCGGTCGGGGTTGTCAGTGCCAGCGTCTGGTGAAAGTCGTGAGTATTGACTCTCATCTCTACAGCCGACTGAATCACAATTTGCAGGAGAAAAAGGTGAGCATGGCGAAAACGCCACGCCTGTCTGCCGTTCCTCCAACAGAGCTCAACCGTGAGCAGAAATGGCAGATGATGCTCTCCAAGAGTATGCGTCGCTAATAATCAGTTTGCCTGATGGCGGCATAAACGGTGATTGACGCGTAGGCCGGATAAGCGTGAGCGCATCCGGCATCAATTACTGTGCTGATTTGGGTTTTACGTCCGTTGTGCCTTTCAGGCGTGGCCGGTTTTCTTCGACCCGCGTTAAGGGCAGTGTTTCGTGTAGACCTGTGTGGCAGCGGATTGCAAGATCCTGATACTCTTTGGTGTTTAGCCGTTTCCAGTGCAGTTCCTGGTCCGTGACTTCACGCAATACGCGAGCGGGTGAGCCAACCAGCATCTGCCTTGCCTCTCCCTGAAATCCGGCTTTGACAAAGCTCATGGCAGCGACAATGCTCTCTTCGCCAATCACTGCGCCGTCCATAATGACGCTGTTCATGCCGATCAGCGCATCTCTGCCCACCACGCAACCGTGCAGGATTGCGCCATGGCCGATGTGTCCGTTCTCATGCACAATGGTATCGGTGTCACAGTAGCCGTGCATGATGCAGCCATCCTGCAAATTAGAACCAGCCTCCAGGATCAAGCGACCATAGTCACCGCGCAATGACGCGTGGGGGCCAATATAAACTCCGGCACTCACTATGACATCGCCAATCAGCACGGCGCTGGGATGGACAAAGGCATCCGGATGTACCACCGGAATCAGGCCCTCAAAGGCGTAGTAGCTCATCGTTTTATCTCGGTTTTATTGCCGGATCAGCGAATCGCTATCCGGCATCGGCTCATTAACGACCTTTCCACACCGGGTCGCGTTTTTCGGCAAACGCCTGCGGACCTTCAAGCGCATCTTCCGAATGCAGTACAGATGGATAGTGCTTCAGCACGCCGCTGCGGATGTAGCGGTAGCCTTCTTCCACCGGCATTTCGCTGGTGGTGCGGTAAATCTCTTTCAGTGCGGCGATCGCGAGCGGGGCGCTATTCACCAACTGCTGCGCCAGTTCACGCGCGCTATCCATCAGTTCGCTCTGGCTGACAACGCGGTTGACGATGCCCCAGCGCAGCGCTTCTTCGGCGCTCATTCGTCTGCCGGTCATCACCATTTCGTTGACGATTGCCGGTGGCAGCAGCTTAGGCAGACGCAGTACGCCACCGCTGTCTGGCACGATCCCGAGCTTGGCTTCCGGTAGTGCGAAGCTGGCGTTATCCGCGCAGACGATAAAATCCGCTGCCAGCGCCAATTCAAAACCACCGCCAAACGCATAGCCGTTTACCGCAGCGATGACCGGTTTATCGAGGTCGAAAATTTCGGTTAAACCGGCAAAGCCACCTGGGCCAAAATCGGCATCCGGCGCTTCACCTTCAGCCGCCGCTTTTAAGTCCCAGCCCGCAGAAAAGAATTTCTCACCGCCGCCGGTGATAATCGCTACGCGTAATTCCGGGTCGTCACGAAAATTAAGAAACGCTTCACCCATGGCAAAGCTGGTTTTGGCGTCAATGGCATTGGCTTTAGGTCGGTCGAGGGTAATTTCCAGGATCGGGCCGTTACGGGTCAGATGTAATGATTCACTCATAGTTCATCTCCAGATAAATAGATTTCCCGGCAGGAGGAGTTCCTGTCGGAAGGGTTATTTCAGATTTTTTTTGATTATTTTTCCTGAACAATTGCGCGGCAGGTCGGCTCTTATCTCCATAAAAGAGGGAACCTTGAATTTCGCCATATTGTTTTCGCAGAAGCTGAAGAACTCGGCTTCGCTTAATGTTTCACCTTCATTAAGGACGATAAACGCTTTAATGGCTTCATCACGGATTGAATCTTTAATACCGACAACCACAATGTCCTGAATTTTCGGATGCGCAGAAATAATATTTTCCAACTCGACGCAGGAGACATTTTCCCCGCCGCGTTTAATCATGTTGCAGCGTCTGTCGACGAAATAAAAATAGCCATCCTCATCCTGATAGCCCGAATCACCGGTATGTAACCAGCCCCCGGGCTCCAGCGCTTTGGCGGTAGCCTCCGGCTGCGCGTAGTACTCTTTGAAGATGGTTTTGCCCGGCACGCCTTTAATACAGATTTCGCCAATTTCTCCGGCGGGCAGGGGACGGTTGTGATCGTCACGGATTTCGGCTTCATAGCTAAATCCCACGCGGCCAATGGAGGGCCAGCGTCGTTTGTCTCCGGGACGGTCGCCGATAATACCGACGATGGTTTCAGTCATACCGTAGGAGGTCAGCAGCCTGACGCCAAAGCGTTCGGTAAAATCGTCTTTTTCCTGCTCGGATAAATTGAGATAGAACATCACTTCGCGCAGGTGATGCTGTTTGTCGGTTGGTGCAGCGGGCTGCACCATTAGCGTTCTGATCATCATCGGAATGCATTCGGTAACTGTCGCCTTATATCTATGCACCTGATTCCAGAACGCCCTGGCACTGTACTTCTCTAGCAGCACAAAGGTGCTGCCTGCGGAGAATGCGGGCATTGCGGCGGTACACTGACAGTCGATATGAAAAGCGGGCATCACCGTCATGTAGACGTCATCATTACGCAGAGCAATTTGCCAGGCAGAGTAATAGCCCGCAAAACGCAGGTTGTAGTGGGTAATTACCACCCCTTTAGGTCGAGAGGTGGTGCCTGAGGTAAACAGAATTTCCGCCGTATCGTCAATGGATAACGCGGGCATATAGCACAGCGTGGCGGACTGGCGGGATTGCAGTTGGGTAAAGTGACTCACGCCGTCGTCAGCCGGAAGCTGTTCGCCAATCAGACAGATATGATTAAGCGGGGTGCTATTTTCCAGCCGTATCTGGCGGTACATAGGATAAAACTGGGCGCTGGTGACCAGCAGACTTACCTGGCTGTTTTGCAGGATCCAGGCACTTTCTTCACCCAGCAAGCGGGCATTAATCGGTACCATGATGGCGCCAATTTTTGCCAGCCCAAACCAGCAAAAAATGAATTCCGGACAGTTATCCAGATGCAATGCGACCTTATCGCTCTTGCGGATCCCTAAGGAATGGAACAGGTTTGCGGTGCGGTTAATCTCTTCATTGAGCGAGGCATAGCTAAACTGCCGAACGACTCCTTCGCAGGATTCGAAAATTAACGCCGTTTTATCTCCGTACACCCCGGCCAGGTCGTCCCACATCTGACGTAAGTTTTGTCCGCCAACGATATCCATATTGCTTTATCCACTGAAATCAGGCGTGAGCGCTAACCATCGAGGGGTCAGCGCGTCGCGTTTATTCCTCAACTCTGGCCAGGCCTTTGCCGACCAGCTCATTTATGTCTGCTTCGCTATAACCAATATTTTTCAGAATGGCGGCAGTATCCATGCCATGTGACGGCATGCCGCGCCAGATTTTCCCCGGGTTGTTTTTAAATTTCGGCATGATGTTTGGCCCTTTGCAGGTGCGGCCATCCATTGTTTGCCACTGAGTAATAGATTCACGGGCAACGTACTGCGGGTTGCCTTCCAGTTCAGGAATAGTCAGCACCTTCGCGCAGGCGATGTTCAGCTCAGCAAAGCGCGTCTGGACTTCGGCGATGGTGTGCGTTGCCAGCCAGGCGTCCAGTTTCTCTTCCACAAGCGGGCCGTAAGGGCATTCCACACGATGAATAAGCTGGGTGCCCTCCGGGACTTCCGGTGTGCCAAGAATGTGGGCGAGGCCAATATCCTTGAAGCATTCGTTGATTTGCGTGATGCCGACCAGCTCCATGACGATATAGCCATCGGCGCATTTATACAGGCCGCAGCCAGCGTAATACGGGTCTTTGCCTTTGGTCATGCGTGGGCAAATTTCGCCGCCGTTGAAGTAATCCATCATGAAATACTGACCCATGCGCAGCATCACTTCGTACATAGCGATATCGATGCTTTCACCTTTACCCGTTTCGCGCACTTTGTGCAGGGCTGCCAGCGCTGCTGTCGTTGCGGTCATCCCGGAGAAGTAATCGGCGGTGTACGGGAAGGCGGGCATTGGCTGATCCACGTCGCCGTTTTGGATCAGATAGCCGCTGAACGCCTGTGCGATGGTGTTATACGCCGGAAGATTGGTGTACTCCTCGGTTCCAAACTGGCCGAAGCCGGAAAGGTGGGCGATAACCAGTTTCGGGTTATGTTCCCACAGCACTTCATCGGTAATACCGCGGCGGGCAAAGGCTGGGCCTTTACTGGCTTCAATGAAAATATCGGTGGTTTCCATCAGCTTCAGAAACGCTTCCCGGCCTTCATCTTTGAAAATATTCAGCGACAGGGCGTGCAGGTTACGGCGTGAGAGCTGCGGGTAGTTAGGCTGCACGCGGATGGTATCGGCCCATGCGACGTTTTCAATCCAGATAACCTCGGCGCCCCATTCGGCGAACATCTGTCCGGCGAAAGGACCGGCAATTTCGATCCCTGAAAAGACAACGCGTACCCCGGAAAGCGGGCCGAAGGCTGGCATTGGTAAATGATTCATCATTTTTCTCCTGGCATTTATGGGTGTCCATGTAGGCCGGATAAGGCGCTCGCGCCGCCATCCGGCATTGAGTGCCTGATGGCGACGCTATGGCGTCTTATCAGGCCTACAGGTTGCGTCGTTCTAGCGGTATTGCTTGAGTACCGCACGACCCAACGTCAGGATCTGCATTTCGTCAGAACCACCAGAAACACGGTCAACGCGCAGGTCACGCCAGAAACGCGTGATGCGGTGGTTGCCCGCGATACCAACACCTCCCAGTACCTGCATGGCGGTGTCTACCACCTCGAACGCGGCGTTGGCGCAGAAGTATTTACACATTGCCGCGTCACCCGAAGTAATGGTGCCGTTATCCGCTTTCCATGCGGCTTCCAGCAGCATGTTTTTCATGGAATTCAGTTTGATCGCCATGAGCGCGAACTTCTCCTGGATCAGCTGGAAACGGCCGATCGTTTCGCCAAACTGTACGCGTTGGTTGGCGTAACGCGCGGCGTCTTCAAAAGCGCACATTGCCGTACCGTAGTTGGTCAGCGCGACGAGGAAGCGTTCATGGTCAAACTCTTCTTTCACACGGTTGAAACCATTCCCTTCCCGACCGAACATGTCTTTCTCGTCCAGTTCAACGTCGTCAAAGGTGATTTCACAGCAGCTATCCATGCGCAGACCGAGTTTCTCCAGTTTGTTGACCTTGATACCCGCCTTGCTCATGTCAACAAACCACTCGGTATAAACAGGTTTATCCGGCGATGCACCATCTCTCGCCATCACCACGATGTACGGGGTATAGGCGCTACTGGTGATAAAGCACTTACTGCCATTAAGATAAACCTTACCATCTTTGCGTGTATAAGTGGTTTTCAGACTGCCAACATCCGATCCCGCTCCCGGTTCGGTGATAGCAGAGTTCCACATCTGCTTACCGGTCCCCTGGAACGCCATGATTTTATCAATTTGCTCTTGGGTACCTTCACGCAGAAAAGTGTTAAAACCGCCTGGTAATTGGTACAACACGTAAGTCGGTGCACCAAGACGTCCGAGTTCCATCCAAACAGCGGCAACGGTGACAAAACCGGCTTCAAGTCCGCCATGTTCTTCCGGGATCAACAGGCTATCGATGCCCATATCCGCCAGCGCTTTTACAAAACGCTCAGGGTAGACGCTGTCGCGATCGCACTCGGCAAAATAAGCTTCCCAGTTCTCACTGGCCATCAGTTCACGAATACCGGCGACAAACAGTTCCTGCTCGTCATTTAAGTTGAAATCCATCTTTCAGCCTCTTGATCAATTGGGTTAATAAGAATTACTTGTCTTTCCAGTGCACTTTGGCGTCTTTAATAAAGGACAGTGTCACCATGATGTTGACGAAGAACAGCGGACATCCCCCGGCGATAATTGCGGTCTGAATGGGCTTCAGCCCACCCAGCGCCAGCAGAACGATGCCGATGACGCCGACCAGAACGGACCAACCGATACGCACCAACAGCGGCGGTTCTTCACCATCACGAACTTCGCGACAGGTGGACATCGCCAGGGTGTAGGAGCAGGCGTTAATCAGCGTGACGGTGGCAATAAAGCAGAGGATAAAGAATCCCCACATGGTGGCGGTGCTGAGCGGTAAAGCAGCCCAGGTTTCGATAATGGCGCGCGCCACGCCGTGTTGTTCAATTAGCTGCGGGATGTTGAGAATGTTTTTATCCATCAGCAGCAGCGTGTTGCTGCCAAGGACGGTCCACAGGATCCAGGTGGAAGCGGTCAGGCCCAGTACCATCCCGAAACACAGTTCACGTACGGTACGACCGCGAGAAATACGTGCCAGGAAGATACTCATCTGGATAGCGTAAATAACCCACCACGCCCAGTAGAAAACAGTCCAGCCCTGCGGGAAGCCGCCTTTGCCGATGGCATCGGTATAGAACAGCATGCGCGGCAGATGCATCAGCAGCATGCCGACCGAGTCGGTGAAGTAGTTCATGATGAAGCTGGCGCCACTGACGATAAACACCCAGCCGAGCATCAGGAAGCTTAGATAACTACGTACGTCGCTGGCGATCTTGACCCCTTTTTGCAGGCCGCAGGCCACGCAAATGGCATTCAATATGATCCAGCAGGTAATGATGATGGCGTCGAGTTGCAGCGTATGCGGAATACCGAACAGCCATTGCATACACTCGGTTACCAGCGGGGTAGCGAGACCGAGGCTGGTGCCCATCGCGAAGATCAGCGCCACCAGATAGAAGTTATCGACGATGGTGCCGAACAAGCCCTTAGCATGCTTCTCGCCAACTAACGGCACCAGTGTGGAACTGGGGCGGATAACGTCCATTTTGCGTACAAAGAAGAAGTAGGCGAACGCGACTGAAAGGAAGCTGTAGGTTGCCCACGGCAGCGGTCCCCAGTGGAACAAGCTGTACGCCAGAGCTATCTCTTTTGCGCCAACGGAGTTGGGGGCGAGAGCAAAAGGCGGGGTAGAGATATAATAGTAGATCTCGATGGAACCCCAGAACAGCACCGCGGCGGATGTACAGGAAGCGAACATCATAAAAATCCAGCTGGCGGTACTAAACTCGGGTTTTTCGTCGCCTAATTTCTTTTTCGAATATGGGCCAAAGACCAACCAGAACCAACCGAAGAGCATGACGACCATATACCATTCGAATGCCCAACCCCAGACGTTGGTGACATAACTGAATACCGCATTAATAACGACGTTAGCGGCATCAAGATCTCTTACTGTTAGCCAACAAAGTATCCCAACAATTATTAATGGCGGAAAAAAAACCTTCGGTTCAATTCCCGACTTTCTCTTTTCATTTTTCATAAGTGAATTCCAGTGTGAAAACGAAATTTATTTAGCGTGTCCGTATGTGATTGTTTGTTTATTTGTTATTAATGATTTGTTGATAACTTTTTAACCTCTGGGGCGCCTCAGTGAGTAACTCATAATGGGTATTCACTTCCGGCTATTCTGTTATCTGTGTCACACTTTTTTATGCTGGTTATTTTGTCTGAAAATCCAAATAATTCTTTTATTAATCATAATGTTAATGTTGATTTTTTAACTTTTTTAAGTGACTGGCGTTCAATATTGTTGAACCAGCAAACAATATTGAAAATTTTCGTAATTGACATGTTTCTTTCAATATTGGTGAGGTGCATAACACTATTGAAAGTTACGAATATCAATGTGTGACATTTTCAATATTGGTGATTAATGTTTTATTTCCGAATTAAAGAGCGTGATATCTGTATTTAACACCGCCGATATAAATACGTTTCCTTCATGATTTCTGGAGATGCAATGAAGATAATTACTTGCTACAAATGCGTACCTGATGAGCAGGATATTGCGATTAATAATGCTGATGGAACACTCGATTTCAGCAAAGCGGATGGCAAAATCAGCCAATATGATCTGAATGCGATCGAAGCGGCTTGCCAGTTAAAACAGCAGGTGGGAGAGGCTCAGGTTGTGGCCATGAGCGTCGGCGGCAAAGCGCTGACCAATGCAAAAGGGCGCAAAGATGTGCTCTCCCGTGGCCCTGATGAACTGATTGTTGTCATTGACGATCAATTTGAACAGGCGCTGCCGCAACAAACCGCCACTGCGCTGGCTGCCGCCGCACAAAAATCAGGTTTTGATCTGCTTATTTGCGGCGACGGTTCTTCCGATCTTTATGCTCAGCAGGTTGGTCTGCTGGTGGGCGAAATGCTGAACGTGCCGGCGATTAACGGCGTGAGTAAAATCCTCTCTCTTACCGACAGCACGCTGACGGTAGAGCGTGAACTGGAAGATGAAGTTGAAACCCTGAGTATCCCGCTTCCTGCGGTGATCGCGGTCTCTACCGATATCAACACCCCTCAAATCCCTTCCATGAAAGCCATTCTTGGCGCGGCGAAAAAACCGGCTCAGGTCTGGTCGTCTGCGGACATTGGGATGAACGGCGCGCAAGCGTATTCCGAACAACAGGTTGCCGCACCGAAGCAGCGCGAGCGTCAGCGCGTTGTGATTGAAGGTGACGGTGAAGAACAGATTGCTGCGTTTGTCGAGAATCTTCGCAAAATCATTTAATTATCAGGGGATGTTATGAACAAATTTTCCAGTGTCTGGGTATTCAGCGATACCCCTTCTCGTCTGCCGGAACTGATGAATGGTGCGCAGGCTTTAGGTGAAAACGTTAACACGTTTGTGCTCAGCGATGAGGACAGCGCGGCGGCATGCCATTTAGGGGCGGATCATGTCTGGCTGCTCAGCGGCAAACCAGAAGACCGTATGGTTGAAGACTACGCCGATGCGATGGCCGAAACCATTCGTCAGCACAGCGAGGGCGGCGCGGTGCTGCTGCCGAATACGCGTCGGGGCAAGCTGTTAGCGGCGAAGCTGGGCTTTCGCTTGTCGGCTGCAGTCTCAAACGACGCCAGCGCAGTCGAAGTACAGGACGGAAAAGCGGCGGTCAAACATATGGTCTACGGCGGCCTGGCGATGGGAGCAGAAACAATCGCTTCACCGTTTGCTGTGATCACACTCAGCAGTGGAACGTTTGACGCGCAGCAACTGGATACCGCTCGCAGCGGCGAGGTGCACACCGTCCAGTGGCAGGCTCCGGCTATCGCCGTGACCCGTACGGCCACTCAGGCGCGTCAGAGCAATAGCATTGATCTCGACAAAGCCCGTCTGGTGGTCAGCGTGGGGCGCGGTATAGGTAGCAAAGAAAATATCTCGCTGGCCGAAGCGCTGTGCCAGGCGATTGGCGCTGAGCTGGCCTGTTCCCGTCCGGTGGCGGAAAACGAGAAGTGGATGGAGCACGAACGCTACGTCGGCATTTCCAACCTGATGCTCAAACCAGAACTGTACCTGGCCGTGGGGATCTCCGGACAGATCCAACATATGGTCGGCGCCAACGGCGCGCAGACGATTTTCGCCATCAACAAAGATAAAAATGCGCCGATCTTCCAGTACGCAGATTTTGGCATCGTTGGCGATGCACTGAAGATCCTGCCTGCGCTGACGGCGGCTCTGGCGCGTTAAACCATTCGGGCAGGATGCGAAAGTATCCTGCCACTGACAGGAGTACGTATGTCCGAAGATATCTTTGATGCCATCATCGTGGGTGCAGGTCTGGCCGGTTCGGTTGCGGCGCTGGTGCTGGCTCGGGAAGGTGCACAGGTGCTGGTCATCGAGCGCGGCAATTCTGCTGGCGCGAAGAATGTCACCGGTGGGCGCATGTATGCGCATAGCCTGGAACGCATCATTCCCGGCTTTGCTGAGCAGGCCCCCATTGAACGCATCATCACCCACGAAAAACTCGCCTTTATGACCGACAAAGGGGCGATGACCATCGACTATTGCAATGGTGAAGAGGCCGCATCGTCGCAGGTTTCTTATTCCGTCTTACGCAGCAAATTTGACGCCTGGCTGATGGAGCAGGCCGAGGAGGCGGGAGCCCAGCTTATCACCGGTATTCGGGTGGATAATGTTGTGCAGCGCGAAGGCAAAGTCGTGGGCGTGGAAGCCGACGGCGATATTCTGGAAGCCAAAGTGGTGATCCTCGCTGACGGGGTGAATTCTTTGTTGGCAGAAAAACTGGGCATGGCAAAGCGCGTTGAGGCATCGCATGTTGCCGTTGGCGTAAAAGAGCTGATCGAATTGCCAAAATCGGTGATTGAAGATCGTTTCCAGTTACAGGGGAACGAAGGCGCAGCCTGCCTGTTTGCCGGTTCGCCAACCGATGGTCTGATGGGCGGGGGCTTCCTCTATACGAATGAAACGACCCTTTCTCTGGGGCTGGTCTGCGGTCTTCATCATCTGAAAGATGCTAAAAAATCGGTCCCACAAATGCTGGAAGATTTCAAACAGCATCCGGCGGTTGCCCCACTGATCGCTGGTGGCAAGCTGGTGGAATATGCCGCGCACGTCGTACCGGAGGCCGGTATGAATATGCAGCCTGAACTGGTGGGTGACGGAGTGCTGATTGCCGGTGATGCTGCCGGAATGTGTATGAACCTCGGCTTTACCATCCGTGGTATGGATCTCGCCATATCCGCAGGCGAAGCGGCCGCGAAAACGGTGCTTTCCGCGATGAAGCGAGACGACTTCAGCAAGCAGTCGCTGGGCGAATACCGTCAGCATCTCGATGATGGTCCAATGCGCGATATGCGCATGTATCAGAAGCTTCCCGCTTTCCTAGATAACCCACGCATGTTTACCGCCTATCCTGAAATGGCGGTCAGCATCGCGCGCGACCTGTTCACCGTAGATGGCTCTGCTCCGGTGCCAATGCGCAAAAAAATCCTGCGTCATGCGAAGAAAGTGGGCTTCATCAACCTGATGAAAGATGGCCTGAAAGGAGTGACCGTATTATGACATCTCCCGTCAATGTGGACGTCAAACTGGGCGTCAATAAGTTTAATGTGGATGAAGACAGCCCGCACATCATTCTCAAAACTGATCCTGATAAACAGGCGCTGGAAGTACTGATTAAGGCCTGTCCGGCCGGACTGTATAAAAAACAGGACGACGGCAGCGTCCGTTTTGATTACGCCGGATGCCTGGAGTGCGGAACGTGCCGCATTCTCGGACTTGATACAGCGCTCGAAAAGTGGGAATACCCGCGCGGGACATTTGGCGTGGAGTTTCGCTACGGCTAATAAGTATGAGGTTGTGCACCCGTAGGTCGGATAAGACGCGGTAGCGTCGCCATCCGGCAATCATGTGGCGCCAATGCCGGATGGCGGCGTAAACGCCTTATCCGGCCTACAGATGACGCTTTGCCCGTGTTGAAACAGGAAGTCGCTATGCAGCAGCCCAGGAACTTTGATGACATCAAATTTACCTCTATTCACCGCCGGATAATGCTGTGGGGAAGCGGTGGGCCATTTCTGGATGGTTATGTGCTGGTGATGATTGGCGTGGCGCTGGAACAGCTCACGCCAGCATTGAAACTGGACGCACAGTGGATTGGTCTGCTGGGGGCCGGCACGCTCGCCGGTCTGTTTGTGGGGACGTCGCTGTTTGGCTACATTTCCGATAAGGTCGGGCGGCGAAAAATGTTCATCATCGATATTATCGCCATTGGCGTGATATCGGCGGCAACCATGTTTGTTTCCTCACCCGTTGAACTGTTGGTGATGCGTGTGCTGATCGGCATTGTGATTGGTGCCGATTATCCAATTGCCACCTCGATGATTACCGAGTTCTCCAATACCCGCCAGCGCGCTTTCTCCATCGGTTTTATCGCCGCGATGTGGTATGTCGGCGCCACCTGTGCCGATCTGGTCGGTTACTGGCTGTATGATGTTGAGGGCGGATGGCGCTGGATGCTGGGCAGCGCGGTGATCCCCTGTATTTTGATCCTGATTGGGCGCTTCGATCTTCCTGAATCGCCGCGCTGGCTGCTGCGTAAAGGTCGGGTGAAAGAGTGTGAAGCGATGATGATCAAGCTGTTCGGCGAACCGGTGGTGTTCGACGAAGAGGCGCCGCAGGAGACGCGCTTCCTACAGCTGTTTAACCGCCGTCATTTCCCGTTTGTCCTGTTTGTTGCCGCTATCTGGACCTGTCAGGTGATCCCGATGTTCGCCATTTATACCTTTGGTCCGCAGATTGTTGGACTGTTGGGGCTTGGTGCCGGGAAAAGCGCGGCGTTGGGCAATGTGGTGATAAGCCTGTGCTTTATGCTGGGGTGCATTCCACCCATGTTCTGGCTTAATAGCGCGGGCCGTCGGCCATTGTTAATTGGCAGCTTTATTATGATGACGCTGGCGCTGGCCGTGCTGGGGTTAATTCCTGATATGGGAGCGTGGCTGGTGGTGCTGGCGTTTGCCGTGTACGCCTTTTTCTCGGGGGGACCGGGAAATCTTCAGTGGCTGTACCCAAATGAACTGTTCCCTACCGACATTCGCGCATCTGCCGTCGGGGTGATTATGTCCTTAAGCCGCATCGGCACCATTGTTTCAACCTGGGCGCTGCCGGTGTTCATTACCAAATACGGGATCAGCAATGTCATGCTGATGGGCGCAGGAATTTCGCTGATTGGCCTGCTTGTGTCCATCGCTTTCGCCCCGGAAACGCGAGGTCTGACGCTGGCGCAAACCAGTCAAATGACGATTCGCAGTAAGCCCGTGACCAGGGCGAGTTATTAGGAGTGTTCTGTATTTTCCCTGCAACTCAGTCAGTTAGCCTACAGTTAACTGGGTATATCACTGAAAACAACTGAAAAGCAGGGAGAACACCATGCAAAAACATATCCTGATTACCTCAATTTTTACCGCAGCAGCACTATTTACCGTAGCCGGTTGTTCCTCAAACCAGGCGGTTAAAACCACCGATGGCAAAACAATCGTCACTGACGGCAAACCGCAAGTCGATGATGATACTGGCCTGGTGTCGTATAAAAATGCGCAAACGGGTAAGACGGAACAGATTAACCGCGATCAGGTTAAGGATATGAGTGAGCTGGACAACTAATATACACTTCATCCTTCAAGTTGCCTCAGTGTTGGCTGCGCTCATTCACCCCAGTCACTTACTTTAGTAAGCTTCTGGGGATTCATTCCCTTGCCGCCTTGATGCAACATGAATGATTTTGTGTATAGGCCTCAATAATATTGGCTGTTAGCCTGCGGATTAACTGACTAAACTCACTGTTATTACAATAATGCAGTGAAACAGGCTAATCATGATCCTCATCATTTATGCGCATCCCTATCCGCAGCACTCGCATGCGAATAAGCGGATGCTTGAACAGGCAAGGACGCTGGAGGGCGTGGAGATCCGCTCGCTCTACCAGCTCTACCCCGACTTCAATATCGATATTGCCGCTGAACAGGATGCGCTGGCACGCGCTGATTTGATCATCTGGCAGCATCCGATGCAGTGGTACAGCACACCTCCATTACTCAAGCTGTGGATGGATAAAGTCCTTTCGCACGGCTGGGCGTATGGCCATGGCGGTACTGCGCTGCACGGTAAACATCTGCTGTGGGCAGTGACGACCGGCGGCGGTGAAAACCACTTCGATATTGGCTCCCATCCCGGATTTGATGTGCTTTCTCAACCCTTACAGGCGACGGCACTTTATTGTGGCCTCAAATGGCTACCGCCGTTTGCGATGCACTGTACGTTTATCTGTGATGATGAAACCCTGCAAGCGCAGGCGCGTCACTACAAACAGCGTCTGATGGAATGGCAGGAGGCACACCATGGATAGCCATACGCTGATACAGGCGCTGATTTATCTCGGATCGGCGGCACTAATTGTCCCCATCGCCGTACGGCTGGGACTCGGGTCTGTACTGGGGTATCTTATCGCCGGGTGCATTATCGGCCCATGGGGCCTGAGGCTGGTGACGGACGCCGAATCCATCCTGCATTTTGCGGAGATCGGTGTGGTGCTGATGCTGTTTGTTATCGGCCTTGAACTGGATCCGCAACGTTTGTGGAAACTGCGAGCCTCGGTGTTCGGCGGCGGCGCATTGCAAATGGTGGTTTGCGGAGGCCTGATTGGTGTGTTCTGTATGTTCCTCGGTCTGCGCTGGCAGGTAGCGGAGCTGATCGGCATGACACTGGCGCTTTCCTCTACGGCTATCGCTATGCAGGCAATGAATGAACGCAACCTGATGGTTTCGCAAATGGGTCGCAGCGCCTTTGCCGTGCTGCTGTTCCAGGATATCGCTGCTATTCCACTGGTGGCGATGATCCCATTACTGGCAGCGAGTGGCGCATCAACAACGCTTGGGGCGTTTGCATTGTCTGCCCTTAAGGTAGCGGGCGCACTGGTGCTGGTGGTGCTGTTAGGTCGTTATGTCACATGTCCTGCCTTGCGTTTTGTCGCCCGTTCGGGCCTGCGGGAAGTGTTCAGTGCCGTTGCGCTGTTCCTCGTGTTTGGCTTCGGTCTGCTGTTGGAAGAGGTTGGATTGTCGATGGCGATGGGGGCATTCCTGGCTGGGGTGCTGCTGGCAAGCTCTGAGTATCGCCACGCGTTGGAAAGCGACATTGAACCATTTAAAGGACTGCTGCTGGGGCTGTTTTTCATCGGTGTAGGGATGTCTATCGACTTTGGTACGCTGATTGATAATCCCTTGCGCATTATCATTCTACTGGTCGGTTTCCTGGTTATCAAAACCGTCATGCTGTGGTTGATAGCGAAACCGTTGCAGGTGCCGAACAAGCAGCGTCGCTGGTTTGCCGTATTATTAGGGCAGGGCAGTGAGTTTGCCTTTGTGGTGTTTGGCGCGGCGCAAATGGCAAATGTGCTCGATCCTGACTGGGCGAAATCGCTGACGCTGGCGGTGGCGTTGTCGATGGCGGCTACGCCGATTTTGCTGGTGATTTTGACGCGTCTGGAAAAATCGGCGACTGAGGAAGAGCGGGAAGCCGATGAAATCGATGAGGAACAACCTAGGGTGATCATCGCCGGGTTTGGGCGATTTGGCCAGATAACCGGTCGTTTGCTGTTGTCGAGCGGGGTCAAAATGGTGGTTCTTGATCATGACCCGGACCATATCGAAACGCTGCGTAAATTCGGGATGAAGGTTTTCTATGGCGACGCGACCCGGATGGATCTGCTGGAGTCTGCCGGGGCGGCGAAAGCTGAAGTCATTATTAATGCCATTGACGATCCGCAAACCAGTCTGCAATTAACCGAAATGGTTAAAGAGCATTTCCCGCATCTGCAAATTATTGCTCGTGCGCGCGACGTGGATCATTACATCCGCCTGCGCCAGGCGGGCGTGGATATGCCGGAACGTGAAACCTTTGAAGGTGCATTGAAGACCGGACGTCTGGCGCTGGAAGGTCTCGGGCTTGGGCGCTATGAGGCACGTGAGCGGGCTGACGTATTCCGCCGATTCAATACCATGATGGTAGAGGAGATGGTGAAAGGGGAAAATGACGCGACTTCCCGCGCGGCCGTTTATAAACGCACCAGCGCAATGCTGAGTGAAATTATTGCGGAAGATCGTCAGCACTTATCGTTAATTCAACGCCATGGCTGGCAAGGCACGGATGAAGGTAAGCATACGGGCGACGTCGCCGATGAGCCGGAAGTGAAACCGTCAGCATAGGGTAAAAAATGTGATGTTCTGCAAACTTTACTGCTAATTGACTGTTTTTGAACTACTGTAATGCTGGCGTACCACCTTAAATAGGTCGGTTCGCCAGCAGAACGGAAAATTTTCCTGTTCATCCTCTTTCCGCCAGTCGACGAAAGATTGCGCTTTCCGTATAGTGGCGACAATTTTTTTGTATCCGGGAAATATTCAATGATCAGTCTGATTGCGGCGTTAGCGGTAGATCGCGTCATCGGTATGGAGAACGCCATGCCGTGGAACCTCCCTGCCGATCTCGCCTGGTTTAAACGTAATACCTTAAACAAGCCGGTTGTCATGGGACGCCACACCTGGGAATCCATCGGGCGACCGTTACCTGGGCGTAAAAATATCGTCATCAGCAGTAAGCCTGGCACCGACGATCGCGTGCAGTGGGTGAAGTCTGTGGATGAAGCAATTGCGGCCTGCGGCGATGAACCTGAAATTATGGTAATTGGCGGTGGGCGTGTGTATGAGCAGTTCCTGCCAAAAGCGCAGAAACTGTATCTGACGCACATTGATGCGGAAGTGGAAGGGGATACGCATTTCCCGGACTACGAACCGGATGACTGGGAGTCGGTGTTCAGTGAATTCCACGATGCTGACGCGCAAAACTCTCACAGCTACTGCTTCGAGATTCTGGAGCGTCGTTAATACTGTAAGTGCCGGATGGCGGCGAAACGCCTTATCCGGCCTACTTTTGTGCCAGATGTAGGCCTGATAAGCGTAGCGCCATCAGGCATAAACCTATCAGGCGTTGACCGCTTCGCCAGGATCCAGGTTCAGATGGCGATTTGATGGCTGCACAAAGTACTGTTTGTCTTCCCAGCGCAGACAGGTGAGATCGCCTCCCCAGCAACACCCCGTATCCAGCGCGTAAATGCCTTCTGGCGTGCCTTTACCCTCCAGCGAGGCCCAGTGCCCGAATGCAATGCTGTACGCTTCACTGACAGGTCCAGGGATGGCAAACCATGGCTTCAGCGGGGCAGGTGCGTCTTCTGGTGACTCTTTGCTGTACATATCCAACTGACCGTTAGGGAAGCAGTAACGCATGCGGGTAAAGGCGTTGGTAATAAAACGCAGGCGCGCCAGCCCGGTCAGTTCCGGGGTCCAGTTATTGGGCATGTCGCCGTACATCGCATCAAGGAAGAAGGGATACGAGTCGCTCGACAGCACGGCTTCAACATCGCGAGCACAGTCTTTTGCCGTCTGCAGGTCCCACTGTGGGGTGATACCGGCATGCGCCATTACCAGCTTCTTCTCTTCGTCTACCTGCAACAGCGGTTGACGGCGGAGCCAGTTAAGTAATTCGTCGGCATCCGGTGCTTCGAGCAGCGATGTGACCCTGTCTTTAGGTTTATTACGACTGATACCGGCGAATACGGCCAGCAGGTGTAAATCGTGATTACCCAATACTAACCGCACGCTGTCGCCCAGTGATTTCACGTAGCGTAAAACGTCCAGCGAGCCCGGTCCACGAGCGACCAGATCGCCGGTGAGCCATAGGGTGTCTTTTTCGGAATTAAAGTCTACCTGATGCAGCAAGGCTACCAGTTCATCGTAACAACCGTGAACGTCGCCAATAAGGTATGTCGCCATAGTTATTGTTTTAATGAATGAGTGTTGGAACGGCGAGTCGGAATACGGGAATATCGATGGTAAAGGCGATGCCTTGTTCATCGATCATTTCGTAATGACCCTGCATGGTGCCCAGCGGTGTTTCAATCACCGCACCGCTGGTGTACTGGTACTCTTCGCCGGGTTCGATGTGGGGCTGGACGCCAACCACGCCTTCACCCTGAACTTCGGTTTCGCGGCCATGACCATTAGTGATCAACCAATAACGCCCCAACAGCTGCACAGGCGCTCGCCCCAAATTGCGGATAGTTACGGTGTAAGCAAAAACGTAACGTTCATCATCAGGTGAGGATTGCGCCTCAATGTAGACGCTTTGTACCTGAATGCACACTCGGGGCGAATTGATCATGTTTAACTCTCCTTCGATGGCGCGTTTTCTGACAGATAGTTAGCCATCCGGCAGTATTGCGCGACAGAGATATTTTCCGCTCGCATCGCCGGATCAATGCCCAGCTCTGTCAGTACTTCAACGCTAAATAGGTTGCCGAGACTGTTACGTACCGTTTTACGGCGCTGATTAAACGCTTCGGTGGTAATACGGCTCAGCACACGAACATCTTTAACCGGGTACGGCATCGTCGTATGAGGCACCAGACGCACAACGGCTGAATCAACTTTAGGCGCTGGCGTAAATGCGGAAGGCGGTACTTCAAGTACCGGGATCACATTGCAGTAATACTGCGCCATGACGCTTAATCGACCATACGCTTTACTGTTTGGCCCTGCAACCAGACGATTCACCACCTCTTTTTGCAACATGAAATGCATGTCGGCAATGGCATCAGTATAGGAAAAAAGATGGAACATGAGCGGAGTGGAGATGTTGTACGGCAGGTTGCCGAATACGCGCAGCGGCTGTCCCATCGTTTGTGCCAGTTCGCCGAAGTTCATGGTCATGGCATCTTGCTGATAAATCGTCAGCTTAGGCCCTAAAAACGGGTGTGTCTGTAGGCGTGCTGCCAGATCGCGGTCGAGTTCAATGACCGTGAGCTTGTCCAGACGTTCGCCTACTGGTTCGGTCAATGCCGCCAGGCCCGGGCCGATTTCGACCATAGCCTGACCTTTCTGCGGGTTGATAGCAGAGACAATACTTTCGATCACAAACTGATCGTTGAGGAAGTTCTGCCCGAAACGTTTACGGGCTAAATGGCCCTGATGGACTCGATTATTCATTGGTATTAACAATCATTTTGATGGCGAGATTAAGCGCCGTAATAAAACTGCCGACATCTGCTTGTCCACGGCCCGCGAGTTCAAGTGCGGTGCCGTGATCGACGGATGTGCGAATAAAGGGCAGGCCCAGCGTGATATTCACACCGCGACCAAATCCCTGGTATTTTAGCACGGGGAGACCCTGATCGTGGTACATTGCCAGCACGGCATCCGCGTAGTCGAGATATTTGGGCTGAAACAGCGTATCTGCGGGCAGCGGACCGTTTAATTTCATTCCCTGCGCACGCAGTTCATCGAGTACCGGAATGATGGTGTCTATCTCTTCCGTTCCCATATGTCCGCCTTCACCAGCATGCGGGTTTAGACCACACACCAGAATATGCGGATCGGCAATGCCGAACTTGGTGCGTAAATCATGATGCAAAATGCCGATCACTTCCTGAAGCAGGGCGGGCGTAATGGCGTCGGCAACGGCTCTGAGCGGCAAATGCGTGGTTGCCAGGGCAACGCGCAGCTCTTCGGTCGCCAGCATCATAACAACTTTCTTTGCCTGTGAGCGCTCTTCAAAAAACTCGGTATGTCCGGTAAACGGGACGCCAGCGTCATTGATAACGCCCTTGTGAACCGGGCCAGTGATCAGCGCCGCAAACTCACCTTGCAGACAACCATCGCAGGCGCGAGCCAGCGTATCCACCACATATTGCCCGTTTTCTACCGCCAACTGACCCGCGACAACAGGTGCCCGCAGCGCAATCGGTAACAGCGTCAATGTGCCTGCTGATTGCGGTTTGGCTGGGGTATCTGGAGAGTATGGGAGGAGTGAAAGCGGTAAACCGAGCATCGCTGCCCGGTCATTGAGGAGTGCTGCATCCGCACAGACAACAAGTTCTACAGGCCACTCGCGCTGGGCGAGTTGAACCACCAGGTCCGGGCCAATCCCGGCGGGTTCGCCGGGAGTGATAACAACGCGTTGAGCACGAGTCATTAGTTGCTCAGAACTTTAACGTAAGCGCTGGCGCGCTGTTCCTGCATCCAGGTTGCTGCTTCCTCCGAGAATTTACGGTTCATCAGCATACGGTAAGCTCTGTCTTTCTGCGCTGCGTCAGTTTTATCAACGTTACGCGTATCCAGCAGTTCGATCAGATGCCAACCGAAAGAGGAGTGCACCGGGGCGCTCATCTGGCCTTTGTTAAGTTTGGTCAGCGCATCGCGGAAAGCAGGGTCGAAAATATCCGCTGCAGCCCAGCCCAGATCGCCGCCCTGGTTGGCAGAGCCTGGATCCTGAGAAAACTCTTTAGCGGCTGCCGCGAAGGTAGTTTTACCGCTCTTAATATCTGCCGCGATTTGTTCCAGCTTCAGACGCGCCTGCTGATCGGTCATGATCGGCGACGGCTTAAGCAGAATGTGGCGAGCATGAACTTCAGTCACGGAGATGCTCTGGCTTTGGCCACGCATATCGTTGACTTTCAGGATGTGGAAGCCGACACCGGAACGAATTGGGCCAATGATATCGCCTTTTTTCGCAGTGCTTAACGCCTGGGCAAAGATACCCGGCAGCTCCTGAATACGTCCCCAACCCATCTGACCGCCTTTCAGCGCCTGCTGGTCAGCGGAATAAGTAATAGCCAGTTTTCCGAAATCACTACCGTTACGCGCTTCATCAACAACAGAGCGCGCCTGGCTTTCAGCCGCGTTAACCTGGTCGGACGTTGGGTTTTCTGGTAATGGGATCAGAATGTGGCTCAGGTTCAGCTCGGTGCTGGCATCGTTTTGGTTGCCTACCTGCTGCGCCAGGGCATCCACTTCCTGAGGCAGGATAGTGACGCGACGGCGAACTTCGTTGTTACGCACTTCAGAGATGGTCATCTCTTTGCGGATCTGGCTACGATAGGTTGAATAGCTTAAGCCATCCTGTGCCAGACGGCTGCGCATCTGATCCAGCGTCATGTTGTTCTGCTTGGCGATGTTGGCAATAGCCTGATCCAACTGCTCGTCAGAGATTTTCACCCCCATCTTCTGACCCATTTGCAGGAGGATTTGATCCATGATCAAACGTTCCAGGATCTGATGACGCAGCGTGGCGTCATCCGGTAATTGCTGACCTGCCTGACCTGCATTCAGTTTTACTGACTGCATTAAGCCATCGACGTCGCTTTCCAGAACGACGCCGTTATTGACGACGGCTGCGACTTTATCGACTACCTGTGGGGCAGCGAAACTGGTATTCGCGATCATGGCGATACCGAGAAGCAGCGTTTTCCAGTTCTTCATACTTTTTCCATTTCAATTAACCGCAATGCGGATTACGTTGTAAATCAATCAGATCATAAAGCGCTTTGATACGGCAAAATGTTCGAACGTAACATTTGAGTCGTGCCGAGACCGTAGTTTGAGCTCAGGCCGCGGAGTTCGATATTAAAGCCGATCGTGTTGTCATAAATCGCGTGCTGCATTTTGTCATCCCAACCGTTCAGCTTACGCTCGTAGCCGAAGCGAATGGCATAACAGCAGGAGTTGTACTGCAGGCCCAGCATTGAATCTGCTTCTTTGTTCACTTTGGTATCGAAGTAGTAAGCACCGACAATCGACCAACGATCGGCGATCGGGAAGCTTGCCACTGCGCCCACCTGCGAAATCCCGTTTTTATACTGATCTGCCGTAGAGTAGTAAGACGGCAAAGTAGCCTGGATATACTCCGAACTGGCGTAACGGTAGTTCAATTGCAGCATACGGTTTTCATCGCGACGGTATTCAATACTGCTGCTGCTGGTTGCAACGCTGTCCAGACGCGTGTCGTACTGGATCCCACTGCGTAAACCCCAACGATCGGAGATGCGCCAGTAGGTGTCGCCTGCCCATACCAGTGAGCCCGTTTTGTCGTCATTCTCCCATTTAATGTTGTCATCGCCGGTGCGAGACTCGGTGAAATAGTAGATTTGACCCACAGAAATATTAAAACGTTCAACGGCCGCGTCATCATAAACGCGAGATGTGACCCCGGTCGTCACCTGGTTGGCAGAAGCAATACGGTCCAGGCCGCCATAGGTACGGTCACGGAACAGGCCGCTGTAGTCAGATTGCAGCAGGGAAGAGTCATAGTTGAAGATATTACTTTGGTCGCGATATGGGACGTACAGGTACTGCGCGCGCGGTTCCAGCGTCTGGGTATAACCCGGCGCCAGCATTTGCATGTCACGCTCGAACACCATTTTGCCGTCAACTTTAAACTGCGGCATTACGCGGTTCACGGATTCTTCCAGAGAATTGGCCGTGTTAAGGGCGTTTAAATTATCGTTAGTAGGATTGTTACGATAATTGTTTCTTGCGAATGATTGATATTCGCTAATGTTACTTTGCTGATAGTGCGTTGCCAGCAATTTCGCTTCGGTATTAATACTTCCCCAGTTATTCGACAGCGGTAAACTGATAGTTGGTTCAAGGTGTAAACGGGTTGCTTCCGGTCTATTGTCATTGGTATTGACGAAATGGACCGCCTGGCCATAAATACGGGTATCAAACGGACCGACGTCGTTTTGGTAGTAGTTTACGTCTAACTGCGGCTGCGCAGAGTAGCTATTACTGTTTTGTGCGTCGAAGACCTGGAACTGCTTGGTCGATACCGTAGCGTCAAAGTTTTGTACCGCGTAGCCGACGCTGAATTTCTGCGTGGCGTAGCCGTCGGTACTGGAACCGTATTTGTTATCGAAATCGTTAAAGTAGCTGGTGTCGCTGACCTTGGTGTAGTCGACGTTGAAACGCCACACCTGGTCCATCACCCCAGAGTGCTGCCAGTAGAACAGCCAGCGACGTGAATTGTCATCATTCGGATGTTCGTCCTCGTACACTTTATCGGAATTCAGATAGTCGAACTCCATCAAGCCCGCACCCGCCTGGGTGAGGTAGCGGAATTCGTTCTCCCACATGATCCCGCCGCGACGGTGCATATAGTGCGGCGTGATGGTGGCGTCCATATTGGGCGCAATGTTCCAGTAATACGGGAGGTAGAACTCAAAATAGTTATTGGTGGAATATTTTGCGTTCGGGATCAGGAAACCGGAACGGCGCTTATCGCCGACGGGTAACTGTAAATAAGGACTATAAAAGACCGGAACCGGACCCAGTTTAAAACGGGCGTTCCAGATCTCTGCGACCTGTTCTTCACGGTCGTGGATAACTTCGCTACCGACGACGCTCCAGGTATCGGAACCCGGCAGACAGGAGGTAAAGCTACCGTTTTCCAGAATGGTATAACGGTTTTCCCCACGCTGTTTCATCAGGTCAGCTTTCCCGCGCCCCTGACGGCCGACCATCTGGTAATCACCTTCCCAGATGTTGGTATCTTTGGTATTCAGATTAGACCAGCCCTTCGGTCCCTTCAGAATAACCTGATTGTCGTCATAATGGACATTGCCCAGCGCATCGACGGTACGAATTGGCTCCGGCTGGCCTTCAGCCTGCTTCTGATGAAGCTGCACTTCGTCGGCCTGCAGGCGGCTGTTACCCTGTGCGATATCCACGTTGCCGGTAAACACCGCGTCATCGGGATAATTCCCTTTTGCGTTGTCGGCATTGATGGTGACGGGTAACTCATTAGTCTCGCCCTGTACCAGAGGACGGTCATAGCTCGGCACGCCCAGCATACACTGTGAGGCGAGATCGGCTGCCAGGCCCTGATGGCTATAGAGGGCGCTGGCAATCATGGTGGCCAGAAGAGTGGGAATACGTTTTTTCATACGTTGTATTTATTGTTCCATCATCAGTAGCGTCGCGCGTGACAAACGGTCACAGCCTAACTTATCTCATCTTCACTTCGCTAGTATTAATCCTGCCCATTTTATACCTACCACCTTTCAAGCTGCATCTTCGTTGTCTTCCTCGTTCACCCCAGTCACTTACATGGGTAAGCTCCAGGGGACTCACTACGTTGCCGCCTTGCTGCAACTCGAAATCCAACGGGTATAGCGTTTGTGGTGTTAGGCACGGCATTGAATGACAGGTATGATAATGCAAATTATAGGCGATGTCCCACAATTGACCGCAGCCGTAAATCGGTAAAAGCACCTTATATTGTGGGACATAGCCTGGCTGAGAGCGGAAAGATTTGGGGAGTCTATGCAGTATTGGGGAAAGATAATTGGTGTAGCCGTGGCCTTAATGATGGGCGGCGGCTTCTGGGGTGTGGTTCTGGGGCTGTTAGTTGGCCACATGTTCGACAAAGCCCGCATGCGCAAAATGGCGTGGTTTGCCAACCAACGTGAACGCCAGGCGCTGTTTTTTGCCACCACTTTTGAGGTGATGGGACATCTGACCAAATCCAAAGGTCGCGTCACGGAAGCCGATATTCATATCGCCAGCCAGTTGATGGATCGGATGAATTTGCACGGTGACTCGCGAACGGCAGCACAACATGCCTTCCGGGTAGGAAAATCGGATAATTACCCATTACGTGAAAAGATGCGTCAGTTTCGCAGCGTCTGTTTTGGTCGATTCGATCTGATCCGCATGTTTCTGGAGATTCAGATCCAGGCGGCATTTGCCGATGGGTCGTTGCATCCTAACGAACGTGAAGTGCTGTATGTGATTGCTGAAGAGTTGGGGATCTCACGCACCCAATTTGATCAGTTCCTGCGCATGATGCAGGGCGGCGCACAGTTTGGCGGCGGATATCAGCAGCAGTCTGGCGGCGGTGGCTGGCAGCAGGCGCAACGTGGCCCGACGCTGGAAGACGCCTGTAATGTACTGGGTGTGAAAACGACCGACGATGCGACTACCATAAAACGGGCTTACCGTAAGCTGATGAGCGAGCACCATCCGGACAAACTGGTTGCGAAAGGTCTGCCGCCAGAGATGATGGAAATGGCGAAGCAAAAAGCGCAGGAAATCCAAAAAGCTTACGAGCTGATTAAGGATCAAAAAGGATTCAAGTGATTGAATTGCCGGATGCGGCTAGCGCCTTATCCGGCCTACGTTAATGAATGTAGGCCGGGCAAGCGAAGCGCCCCCGGCATAAATTGGCTCAGAATTTAAAAATCCGCCGGGACTTTAAACGTCATACTGTTGCCGTATTCGGGATGCGTGATGGTTAACATCTCTGCATGCAGCAACAGGCGCGGCGCTAACGCCAGAGCTTCCGGCGGAGCATAGAAGCGGTCGCCCAGGATCGGATGCCCTAAAGCCAGCATATGCACACGCAGCTGGTGGGAGCGTCCGGTAATGGGTTTGAGCACCACCCGGGCGGTGTTATCCGCTGCGAACTCCACGACTTCATACTCTGTCTGCGCCGATTTCCCGGTCTCATAACACACTTTTTGCTTTGGCCTGTTTGGCCAGTCGCAAATCAGCGGCAAATCAACCAGACCCTCGGCCGGAGCGGGATGCCCCCAGACGCGTGCAACATACTGCTTTTTCGGTTCGCGCTCGCGAAACTGGCGTTTTAGCTCGCGCTCTGCCGCTTTGGTTAGCGCGACTACAATCACGCCGCTGGTGGCCATATCCAGACGATGCACGGATTCAGCCTGCGGATAATCGCGCTGAATACGCGTCATCACGCTGTCTTTGTGCTCATCCAGACGACCTGGCACAGACAACAAGCCGCTCGGCTTGTTGACCACCATAATGTGTTCATCCTGATACAGGATGACCAGCCAGGGTTCCTGCGGCGGATTGTAGTTTTCCATCCCCATGTATGGCTCCGTTACTGATGCGTCACGACGATCAAGCGCAGGGCATCGAGACGCCAGCCCGCCTGATCCAGGCTTTCCATCACCTGCTGACGGTTGCTTTCGATTGCGCTAAGTTCGTCATCACGGATGTTAGGGTTAACGGCACGCAGCGCTTCGAGACGGGAAAGTTCTGCCGTCAGCTTCTCGTCAGCTTCTTTACGCGCTGCGTCGATCAGCGCGCGGGCTGATTTTTCCACCTGCGCTTCACCGAGTTGCAGAATGGCATGAACATCCTGCTGCACGGCGTTGACCAGTTTGCTGCCGGTGTGGCGGTTAACGGCGCTGAGCTGACGGTTAAAGGTTTCGAACTCCACCTGTGCAGCAAGGTTATTGCCGTTTTTATCCAGCAGCATGCGTACCGGCGTTGGTGGCAGGAAGCGGTTTAGCTGCAGTTGTTTCGGTGCTTGCGCTTCAACAACATAGACCAGCTCAACCAGCAGTGTACCAACAGGTAATGCTTTGTTTTTCAACAACGAAATAGTGCTGCTTCCGGTGTCGCCGGAGAGGATCAGATCCAGACCATTGCGGATCAGCGGATGCTCCCAGGTAATAAATTGTGCATCTTCACGCGACAGGGCGACATCGCGCTCGAACGTAATGGTGCAGCCATCTTCCGGCAGCCCAGGGAAATCCGGCACCAGCATATGATCGGACGGCGTCAGCACGATCAAATTGTCGCCACGGTCATCCTGATTAATACCGACGATATCAAACAGGTTCATGGCGAAGGCGATCAGGCTGGTATCGTCGTCCTGTTCTTCAATACTCTCAGCCAGTGCCAGCGCTTTTTCGCCGCCGTTAGAGTGGATCTCCAGCAGGCGATCGCGACCTTGCTCCAGCTGTGCTTTCAGCGCGTCATGCTGTTCGCGGCAGGTTTTGATCAGATCGTCAAAGCCCTCGGTATTTTCTGGTTCAGCCAGGTAGCCGATCAGATTGTTATAGACCGTGTCATAGATGGTACGGCCGGTCGGGCAAGTGTGTTCGAACGCATCCAGACCTTCGTGGTACCAGCGCACCAGCACAGATTGCGCGGTTTTTTCCAGGTACGGAACGTGAATCTGAATATCATGCGCCTGACCAATACGGTCCAGACGGCCAATACGCTGTTCCAGCAGATCCGGGTTGAACGGCAGGTCAAACATCACCAGATTGCTGGCGAACTGGAAGTTACGCCCTTCGGAGCCGATTTCAGAGCACAGCATTACCTGGGCGCCGCTATCTTCTTCGCTAAACCATGCTGCGGCGCGGTCACGCTCAATGATCGACATCCCTTCATGGAATACGGCGGCGCGGATACCTTCGCGCTCGCGCAGAACCTGCTCCAGCTGAAGCGCGGTAGTGGCTTTCGCGCAGATAACCAGCACTTTTTGCGAGCGGTGGCTGGTCAGGTAGCCCATCAGCCATTCCACGCGCGGGTCAAAGTTCCACCAGGTACCGGTGTCGCCTTCGAATTCCTGATAAATCTGTTCCGGGTAGAGCATGTCGCGCGCCCGGTCTTCTGCACTTTTACGCGCGCCCATAATGCCGGAGACTTTAATCGCCGTCTGGTATTGGGTCGGCAGCGGCAGCTTGATGGTATGCAGTTCGCGTTTCGGGAAGCCTTTCACGCCGTTACGGGTGTTACGGAACAGGACGCGGCTGGTGCCGTGGCGGTCCATCAGCATCGAAACCAGCTCCTGACGCGCGCTCTGTGCGTCTTCGCTGTCGCTGTTTGCCGCCTGCAATAGCGGCTCAATGTCCTGCTCGCCAATCATGTCGCCTAACATGTTCAGCTCATTGTTACTCAGCTTGTTGCCTGCCAGTAGCATCGCGACGGCGTCGGCGACCGGACGATAATTTTTTTGCTCTTCAACAAACTGGGCGAAATCGTGGAAACGGCTCGGGTCCAGCAGGCGCAGGCGCGCGAAGTGACTTTCCATGCCCAGCTGTTCCGGTGTAGCGGTTAGCAGCAGGATGCCCGGCACACGTTCTGCCAGTTGTTCAATGGCCATATATTCGCGGCTGGGCGCGTCTTCGCTCCATACCAGGTGATGGGCTTCATCGACAATCAGCAGATCCCACTCGGCGTCACACAGGTGCTCCAGACGCTGTTTATTACGACGGGCAAAGTCCAGCGAGCAGATGACCAGTTGTTCGGTTTCAAACGGGTTGTAGGCGTCGTGCTGCGCTTCTGCATAACGCTCATCATCAAACAGTGCAAAACGCAGGTTGAAGCGGCGCAGCATTTCGACCAGCCACTGGTGCTGTAATGTCTCTGGGACGATGATCAGCACGCGCTCTGCGGCGCCGGACAGCAGTTGTTGATGCAGGATCATCCCGGCTTCAATGGTTTTACCTAAACCCACTTCATCTGCCAGTAAAACGCGAGGGGCATGACGACGGCCAACATCATGGGCAATGTTCAGCTGGTGAGGAATCAGGCTGGTACGTTGACCACGCAAACCACTCCACGGCATACGGTATTGTTCGCTCTGAAATTTACGTGCGCGATAGCGCAGAGCAAAGCGATCCATACGGTCAATCTGGCCGGCAAACAGGCGATCTTGTGGTTTACTGAATACCAGTTTGCTGTCGAGCAGTACTTCACGCAGCGTGACACCGGTTTCTTCGGTATCCAGGCGGGTTCCGATATAGGCAAGTAGGCCGTTTTCTTCTTTTACTTCATCGACATGCAGTTGCCAGCCTTCATGGCTTGTTATCGTATCGCCAGGATTGAACATCACGCGGGTCACGGGGGAATCACTGCGCGCATACAGACGGTTTTCGCCCGTCGATGAGAAAAGTAAAGTGACGGTTCGCGCATCCATGGCGACAACAGTACCAAGTCCCAATTCGCTTTCTGTATCGCTGATCCAGCGTTGACCAAGTGTAAAAGGCATATATGTTCGGCTCTATATCTTTAATTGCAGGCAATACTCGTCATTTTCCGGGCTAGTCCCCGTTATTGAGAGCATACGACCCCGCTACCAGGCTAATAAATCAGTGGTAGTGGTGTTAAATGGGTCCAGGAATGGAAAGGGCGCTATGGTACTGGATGGCGGCGGTTTCGTCACGCGTCAAAATAACCCCAGTTGTCCTGTGAGTAGTGTAGCAAAATTATCGTCAATAAAGGGAAGAATTCCCTCGGCAACGGGTTGGATCTGGCGGGTCAGATAATGCTCGTAATCGAGCACAGATAGCTGATAATCAACAGGTTCTGGGCCATTGACCGTCCAGACATATTTTATGGTTCCGCGATTCTGATACTGTGGCGGACGCCCCAGCTTTACATTCTGCTCATCGGCTAACCGCGCAGCGCGAACGTGTGGTGGAACATTTCGCTGGTATTCACTTAACGGGCGACGCAGGCGCTTGCGGTACACCAGTTGTTCATCCATTTCACCGGCCATCAGACGGTCAATAGTCTCGCGAACAAACTCCTGATAAGGTTCGTTACGAAAAATTCGCAGGTATAGCTCCTGCTGAAACTGTTGGGCCAGCGGCGTCCAGTCGGTTCGTACCGTTTCCAGTCCCTTAAACACCATACGTTGCTCAGCACCGTCCTGAATCATCCCCGCATAGCGTTTTTTACTGCCGGTATCTGCACCGCGAATGGTCGGCATCAGAAAGCGACAAAAATGGGTTTCAAATTCCAGTTCCAGCGCGCTGGTCAGATTTTGTTGCTTCAGCGATTGCGCCCACCAGGTGTTGACATAGCTCACCAGTTCCCGACCAATTCGGGCTGCATCGTCTTCTGAGTGCGCCTTTTTCAGCCAGACAAAGGTCGAGTCGGTATCGCCATAAATGACATCGTAACCCTGAGCCTCAATTAACGCTTTGGTCTGGCGCATGATCGCATGGCCGCGCATGGTAATGGACGAGGCCAGTCTCGGGTCGAAAAAGCGACAGGCAGTGGTGCCCAGCACGCCGTAAAATGCGTTCATGATGATTTTCAACGCCTGAGAGAGTGGCTTATTGCCACGGCGTTTTGCTTCTTCGCGCCCGTGCCAGATCTGAGTAACGATTTCAGGCAGGCAGTGCTTTTCGCGTGAAAACCAGGCGTCAAGGAAACCTTCGGTGCTGTGTTCCGGATCCGGCTGCGCCATCCCTTCGATAAGCCCCACCGGATCGATTAAAAAAGTACGAATTATTGAGGGATACAGGCTTTTGTAATCCAGCACCAGTACCGAGTCGTATAAGCCTGGGCGTGAGTCCATCACGTAGCCGCCGGGACTGGCGTGCGCGGGGACTTCACCCAGATTCGGCGCCACATAACCCGCCCGGTGCATTCGTGGCAGGTAGAGATGTCCGAAGGTGGCAACTGAACCACCGTGCCGGTCGACCGGCAGACCGTTGACCGTCGATCGTTCCAGCAGAAATGGCATGATCTCGGTTTTGTGAAAAATGCGCGTGACCAGTTCACAGTCTTTGAGATTGTAGGTGGCAAGCGCGGGCTTATCCTGGGCAAATCGACGGTCGATTTCGTCCATTCTGTCCCACGGATTATCAATCGACTTCCCTTCGCCCAGCAGCTCCTGTGACACTGTTTCCAGTGAAAATGACGAGAAATTCCAGAATGCGGATTTGAGTGCCTCAATACCATCGATAATCAGGCGGCCTTTAGCCTGAGCGAAGAATACGCCGTTTTTGAAGCCATGCTCGCGCCACTCAAGCTCGCTGCTATCACGGCCAAAACGCAGGGGAATGCGGTAACGTTCGGCGTGCTGTTGCAGGACGCGTAAATCGAATTGCACGACGTTCCAGCCGATTATCACATCAGGATCGTGACGGGCAATCCAGTCATTGAGTTTTTCCAGCAACTGCGGGCGGCTTGCAACGTACTCAAGTTCAAAATCCAGCGTAGAGGCGTCGCCGTTTGCCGGGCCGAGCATGTAGACAATACGCTGCCCGCAGCCTTCCAGACCGATGCAATAGAGTTCGCCGTGGCGCGTGGTTTCGATATCCAGCGATACCCATTTTAGCGGTGGTCGATAGTCAGGGTTCGGCTTCAGGCGGGCATTGACCAGCATGTCATTATGTCTGTCGCCTTCGACCCAAACAGGGGAGGTGATAAAGCGCTCCATCAGATACCGCTCAGGTGGGCGTACGTCGCCCTCATAGACGGTGACTGCGTTTTCGCGCAGCAATTTTTCCAACCGCATGAGCTGGCGATGTGAGCGGCAATACAGTCCGGAAACGGGTTGGCGGTGGAAGTCTTGCAATTGCAGCGGCGTCAGGCGATAGCCGTTTTCAGTGCGTAATAATGGCGTCACGCGAGGAACCTGACTGGTGGGAATAAACGCGACCGACTCCTGAGGCGCGAGCGTGACCTGCAGCGGCCCATTGTCTGTAGCCAGCCAGAATGAGACCTCAGTTCCCTGCGGGGTGTCCCGCCAGTGCCGGGTTAAAATAAAACCTGCTTGCGCCACGCTGCGTATCCGTCAAAAAACCAGGCATTATTATAGCCTGGTTCTGATAGATTAGCTGTGATTTTATACAGTTGTCATGCTCAGAAGAGGTTACTGCCCGTAATACGCTTTAGCACCGTGTTTACGCAGATAATGTTTATCTAACAGGGTTTGCTGCATATTCGGCAATTGCGGCGCGAGCTGGCGACAGAAGATCCCCATATAGGCGACTTCTTCCAGCACGATGGCGTTATGCACCGCGTCTTCGGCATTTTTTCCCCAGGCAAACGGACCGTGAGAGTGCACCAGCACGCCAGGCATCTGCGCGGAGTCAATACCTTGTTTCTCAAAGGTTTCAACGATCACGTTGCCGGTTTCCCATTCATATTCGCCGTTGATTTCTTCGTCGATCATTTTCCGTGTGCAGGGAATCGAACCGTAGAAATAGTCCGCATGGGTGGTCCCCGTTGCCGGAATCGACTGACCCGCCTGCGCCCAGATGGTTGCATGACGCGAGTGGGTGTGAACAATACCGCCAATGGTCGGGAATGCCTGATACAGCAAACGGTGTGTTGGGGTATCTGAGGAAGGTTTCTTCGTACCTTCTACAACTTCACCCGTGGCGATACTGACTACCACCATATCGTCGGCGGTCATTACGCTGTAATCGACTCCCGAAGGTTTAATCACAAACACGCCGCGCTCGCGATCGACGGCGCTGACATTCCCCCAGGTCAGGGTGACCAGATTGTGCTTAGGCAACGCCAGATTGGCTTCCAGTACCTGATGTTTGAGATCTTCTAACATGATGCTCTCCGATGAATCTTGCCGGATAGCGCTACGCTTATCCGGCCTACAAATCGCACATTCTTGTAGGCCGGATGAGGTGTTTACGCCGTCATCCGGCAGTTGTTAACGTTTGAAGCCGTAATACACTTCGTTCCAGCGCAGCGCGTCCTTAAAGGCCGGCAGGCGGGTATCGTTATCGATCACCGCGATCTCGATATCGTGCATTTCAGCAAACTGGCGCATATCGTTCAGATCCAGCGCGTGGCTGAACACGGTGTGGTGTGCGCCACCGGCCAGGATCCAGGCTTCAGAAGCGGTTGGCAGATCCGGTTGAGCTTTCCACAGCGCGTTAGCGACAGGCAGTTTTGGCAGGGAGTGCGGCGTTTGTACCGTGTCGATGCAGTTAACCAGCAGGCGATAGCGATCGCCGAGATCGATCAGGCTGGCAACCACTGCCGGGCCGGTTTTGGTGTTGAAGATCAGACGGGCAGGATCGTCTTTACCACCAATGCCGAGGTGCTGTACGTCGAGGATCGGTTTCTCTTCCACCGCGATGGACGGGCACACTTCCAGCATGTGCGAGCCGAGCACCAGATCGTTGCCTTTCTCGAAGTGGTAGGTGTAATCCTCCATAAATGAGGTGCCGCCCTGCAGACCGGTTGACATCACCTTCATGATGCGAAGCAGAGCGGCGGTTTTCCAGTCGCCTTCGCCCGCAAAGCCGTAGCCTTGCTGCATCAGACGCTGTACGGCCAGACCAGGAAGCTGTTTCAGGCCGTGTAAATCTTCAAATGTGGTAGTGAAGGCGTGGAATCCGCCCTGTTCCAGGAAGCGCTTCATCCCCAGTTCAATACGGGCCGCTTCCAGGACGTTCTGACGTTTTTCACCGTGGACTTGCGTCGCCGCAGTCATGGTGTAGGTGCTTTCGTACTCATCGATCAGCGCGTTGATTTCGCCGTCGCTAATTGCGTTCACTACCTGCACCAGATCGCCCACGGCCCAGGTGTTTACCGAGAAGCCGAACTTGATCTGCGCAGCGACTTTATCGCCATCGGTGACCGCAACTTCACGCATGTTGTCGCCAAAACGGCAGACTTTAAGGTGGCGGGTATCCTGTTTGGACACGGCCTGGCGCATCCAGGAGCCAATGCGTTCGTGCGCTTGTTTATCCTGCCAGTGACCGGTGACCACGGCATGCTGCTGACGCATACGCGCGCCGATGAAGCCGAACTCACGACCGCCGTGCGCAGTCTGGTTCAGGTTCATAAAGTCCATATCAATGCTGTCCCACGGCAGGGCGGCGTTGAACTGGGTGTGGAACTGCATCAGCGGCTTGTTGAGAATAGTCAGGCCGTTAATCCACATTTTTGCCGGTGAGAAGGTATGCAGCCAGACCACCATCCCTGCACAGCGATCGTCGTAATTCGCGTCACGACAGATAGCGGTAATCTCATCAGGGGAAGTGCCTAGCGGCTTTAATATCAGCTTGCAGGGCAGTTTGGCTTCAGTATTCAGTGCGTTAACGACGTGCTCGGCATGTTGGGTTACCTGACGCAGGGTTTCAGGGCCATACAGATGCTGGCTACCAATCACAAACCACACTTCATAGTTATCAAAAATCGTCATTGTCGTGTCCTTAATGTGTCAGGGTTGCCAGGTCTACCGGGGTTTGTTGCGCCGGAGCGGCAGTCGGAAGGTATTGCTGTTCAGCGCTTACTGCCCACTGCTGATAGCGGCGGTAAAGCTGTTCAAAACGTTGAGTCTGCTCTGGGCGAGGTTGCAGCGTGTTTTCCACGGCGCTTGCCATCTGCTGTTGAGCGGCAGGGATATCGGCGTGTACTTTCGCGGCAACGGCGGCGAAGATAGCCGCACCGAGTGCGCAGCACTGGTCTGAAGCGACAATCTGTAGCGGACGGTTCAGCACGTCACAGCAGGCCTGCATGATGACCGGGTTCTTGCGCGCGATACCGCCAAGCGCCATCACGTTGTTAACCGCAATGCCTTGTTCGGTGAAGCATTCCATAATGGCGCGCGCGCCAAAGGCGGTGGCGGCAATCAGACCACCGAACAGCGCTGGCGCGTCGGTTGCCAGGTTCAGATCGGTAATCACCCCTTTCAAACGCTGGTTGGCATTGGGCGTACGGCGACCGTTGAACCAGTCGAGCACGACCGGCAGATGCTCCAGTGATGGATTTTTCGCCCATGCTTCGGTGAGTGCAGGCAGCAGCTGTTTTTGACTGGCTTTAATCTGGGTCTGCAGTTCCGGATGCTGTACGGCAAGCTGTTCCAGCGGCCAGCTCAGCACGCGGCTAAACCAGGCATAGATATCACCGAATGCAGACTGACCAGCTTCGAGGCCAATAAAATTCGGCACCACGCTGCCATCAACCTGGCCGCAAATGCCTTTCACCGCACGCTCGCCAACGCTTTGCTTATCGGCAATCAGAATGTCGCAGGTTGACGTGCCGATGACTTTCACCAGCGTGTTAGGCTGTGCACCTGCGCCGACCGCGCCCATATGACAGTCAAAAGCACCGCCTGCAATCACCACACTTTCCGGTAGTCCAAGACGCTGTGCCCACTCGGCGCACAGGGTGCCAACCGGCAGATCCGCGGTGAAGGTATCGGTAAACATTGGGTATTGCAGATGGCGGTTGAGGATGGGGTCGAGTTCGTCAAAGAAACTGGCTGGCGGCAGACCACCCCAGCTTTCATGCCACAGAGATTTATGCCCGGCGCTGCAGCGACCGCGACGAATATCCTGTGGGCGTACGGTGTTGGAGAGCAGGGCCGGAACCCAGTCGCATAGCTCAATCCACGAAACCGCAGCTTCGGCAACTGCGTGGTCCTGACGAGTTACATGCAGGATTTTGGCCCAGAACCATTCGCTGGAATAAATGCCGCCGATATAGCGGGAGTAATCGATCTTGCCCGGTGTATGGCACAGGCGGGTGATTTCTTCGGCTTCTTCTACTGAGGTGTGATCTTTCCACAGGACAAACATCGCATTCGGGTTTTCCGCGAACTCCGGACGCAGCGCCAGTACATTACCGTCTGCATCGATGGGGGCCGGGGTTGAGCCGGTACTGTCAACGCCAATACCGACCACTTCCGTGCGCTGCTCAGCGCTCAGTTCGGTCAGTACGGTTTTCAGCGCCGCTTCCATGGATTCAATGTAGTCGCGCGGATGATGGCGAAACTGGTTGTTTGGGCCATCGCAATATTGCCCTTCCTGCCAACGTGGGTACCACTCAACGCTGGTGGCGATCTCTTCGCCGGTGGCACATTCCACCGCCAAAGCGCGTACTGAATCACTACCAAAATCGAGGCCAATTGCAATCGCCATCGTCTTACTCCATCCAAAAATACGGGTATGGATAAACAGTAGTGAGTAGCGATAAAAACCGTCAGGCAGGATCCGCTAATCTTATGGACTAAAATGCTGTTGCATCACAAAGTGTGACGCTGTGCAAATAATCAATGTGGACATTTCTGCCGTAGTTATAGACACTTTTGTTAGCCGATTTTGACGTTGGCGTAGTACATTTTTTTTACAAAGAGCTTTTCACAAGCGGGGTTGGTGGTCCATTGCCGCAAATACAGCGGCCCGCAGGGGCGACAGCGATGATGTCTGGCGTAATATGGACAAATTGTTTCTTGGCAGGACGTAGGGAGTATTGAAATTATGGCTGAAACGCAAAACGATCCCCTGTTGCCAGGTTATTCGTTTAACGCGCATTTGGTGGCCGGATTAACCCCCATCGAGGCGAACGGATACCTGGATTTTTTTATCGACAGGCCGCTGGGTATGAAGGGTTATATCCTCAATCTCACCATCCGTGGCGAAGGGGTTATCAATAATCAGGGTGAGCAGTTTGTCTGCCGGCCTGGCGATATTCTGTTGTTTCCACCTGGAGAAATTCACCACTACGGGCGCCATCCTGATGCCAGCGAGTGGTATCACCAGTGGGTCTACTTTCGCCCGCGCGCCTACTGGCAGGAGTGGCTGACCTGGCCGGCCATTTTTGGCCAGACCGGTTTTTTCCGCCCGGATGAAGCACATCAGCCGCATTTTAACGAGCTGTTTGGGCAGATAATTAACGCCGGGCAGGGAGAAGGCCGCTATTCCGAACTGCTGGCGATTAATTTACTGGAGCAGTTGTTGCTCCGACGTATGGAAGCCATCAATGAATCGCTACACCCGCCCATGGACAACCGCGTCCGCGATGCCTGCCAGTACATCAGCGATCACCTGGCGGACAGCAATTTTGATATCGCCAGCGTCGCGCAGCACGTCTGCCTGTCGCCTTCCCGTTTGTCGCATCTGTTCCGTCAGCAGTTGGGGATCAGCGTATTAAGCTGGCGCGAGGACCAGCGCATCAGCCAGGCGAAGTTACTGCTGAGTACCACACGTATGCCTATCGCCACCGTAGGTCGCAATGTTGGCTTTGACGATCAGCTCTATTTCTCTCGTGTTTTCAAAAAATGTACCGGTGCCAGTCCGAGCGAGTTTCGTGCAGGATGTGAATAAAAAGTGAATGATGTATCCTGAAAGTTGTCATAACTCGCAATCTATTCAGACAATTGATGGCTTGACGAAGTTGAGAGGGGTTATCAAAATCCCTGCTTCGTAAATTTGACGGACACATTATGCAAGCATTGCTGGAACACTTTATTCTCCAGTCCGCCCTGTACTCTCTGATCGCCGTACTTCTGGTGGCTTTTTTGGAGTCGCTGGCGCTGGTTGGTCTGATTCTGCCCGGGACCGTGATGATGGCGGGGTTGGGCGCGCTGATTGGCAGCGGCGAACTGAACTTCTGGCATGCCTGGCTTGCGGGCATCGTCGGCTGTCTGTTGGGGGACTGGATCTCCTTCTGGTTGGGCTGGCGCTTTAAAAAGCCATTGCACCGTTGGTCGTTCATGAAAAAGAACAAGGCGTTGCTGGATAAAACCGAGCACGCCCTGCATCAGCACAGCATGTTTACTATTCTGGTGGGGCGTTTTGTCGGACCGACGCGCCCGCTGGTGCCGATGGTAGCAGGCATGCTGGATCTGCCTGTCGCTAAATTTATCGTCCCGAATATTATTGGCTGCGTGCTGTGGCCACCGTTCTACTTCCTGCCGGGGATCCTGGCGGGAGCGGCAATTGATATCCCTTCTGATATGCAGAGCGGGGATTTTAAATGGTTGCTGCTGGCGACGGCGGTGTTGCTCTGGGTGGGAGGGTGGTTTTGCTGGCGGCTGTGGCGCAGTGGCAAAGCGGCTGTTGATCGCTTAACGGCGTATTTCCCCCGCAGCCGTTTGCTGTATCTGGCGCCGTTGACGCTCGGGATCGGCGTGGTCGCGCTGGTGGCGTTACTGCGCCATCCGCTGATGCCGGTGTATATCGATATTCTGCGCAAAGTGGTGGGTTACTGACGATACCCTTGCTTGCCTTATCCGGCCTACAAAATGTGCGACCTGCAGGCCGGATAAGGCGTTCACGCCGTCATCCGGCAACGCATTATGCTTTAATGCCCAATAGCGCCGAGGCGCTGGCGTTGCCGCTTAACAGATCGTCCGTTTTGCCCTGCCACGCGATGCGCCCATCGGCGACAACAATCGAGCGGGACGCAATTCGCGCCGCATCTTCTACGCTGTGAGAAACCATCAGTAACGTCAACTGCTTCTCGCGACAGACCTCGGCGACCAGCGTTAGCATCTCCTGGCGCAGCGCAGGATCGAGCGCAGAGAATGGTTCATCAAGCAGTAAAATAGGTTGTTCCCGCACCAGGCAACGCGCCAGCGCCACGCGCTGTCTCTGCCCGCCGGAAAGCTCGCCGGGGAGTCGCTCCAGCAGTGAGTCGATCCCCATTTGTTGGGCGATGTGGTGCATTTTCTCCCGCTGCGATGCGTTCAGCTTCAATCCCGGATTCAGGCCCAGGCCAATATTTTGCTGTACGCTCAGGTGGCTGAACAGGTTATTTTCCTGAAACAACATGGAAACGGGACGGCGTGAGGGCGGCGTGGTGGTGTGATCTTCACCGTCAATCATCATGGTACCGCTGGCAGGCGTGAGGAAGCCGGCAATCAGATTCAAAAGCGTACTTTTCCCGGCGCCGCTGGGGCCGAGCACTGCAATCTGCTCGCCGCGCGCGACCGACAGCGTAAAGCGCATGGGCAGATGGTGATAAAGCCATGTGATATCAATCAGTTTTAACATTTCGACCCGGCAATTTCTCAATAACGGTAAACAGCGTAAAGCACAGGATCAGCAGTAATAACGCCGTAACCGCGCCATCCTGACTGCGATAAGAGCCAATCTGCTGATATAAATAAAATGGCAGGGTACGGAAATCCTCATTACCAAATAACGCCACTACGCCAAAATCGCCAATCGACAGGACGCAGGCAAACGCCATCGCCTGCGCCAGCGGGCGCTTCAGGGCGCGCAGTTCAACCACTTTCAGGCGCGACCATCCCTCAATGCCCAACGACTGGCACAACATACTATAGCGCGCAGTGACGTCACGCATTGGGTTTTCCAGCACTTTCAGCGCGTAAGGGATCGCCATCAACGCATTGGTAAAAATAACAATACCGTCGGCAGATTCGGGAAGCCCAATGGTGTTATTGAGCAGCAGAAAGAAGCCGGTAGCTAACACGATGCCCGGCATGGCGAGGATCATCATGCCGCTCAACTCCAGCATCTGACCTGCCAGCAGTTGCTGTCGGGCACGAAGTTCACGACTGCTCCATAACAGCATCATGGTGAGTACGACGCATAACGCTCCTGCTGCTAATGCGATGCGCAGCGAGGTTCCCAGCGCCTGCCACAGCACTGGCTGCATCAGTACATCCAGAACATGGCGGTTTAAGCCATCGATAATCACCGCCAGCAACGGCGGCAGTAACAGCAACAGGGCAAGAATAATCAGGATTGCGTCAGCCAGTCGGCTGTGCAGGCGATCGTCGGGATCGCGCCAGCCTTGTACCAGGGTAGCACCGGGAGCAATTGCCCGGCTCAGACGTTGACTGAGGAGCACCAGCGCCAAACAACAAACCATCTGGATCAACGCCAGCATGGCTGCGCGGGCAGGATCGTAATCAAAATTCAGCGCCTGGTAGATAGCCAGCTCGATGGTGGTGGCCTGTGGCCCGCCGCCAAGCGACAGAACGGTGGCGAAGCTGGCGAAGCACAGCATAAAGATGAGTGCCGCGACGGGCAGGATCTGACGACGCAGCCACGGCCATTCAACAAAACGGAAAAAATGCCAGCCACGCATACCCAACTGAGCGGCTAACTGCCGCTGTTCGCCGGGAATATTCTCCAGCGACTGTAACAGCAGGCGGCTGGCCATCGGTAGATTGAAAAAGACATGCGCCAGCAGAATGCCCTGCAAACCGTATGGCGAAAACGTCCACTCCAGCCCGAATGTATGCCAGAGCGAAGCCAGCCAACCCTGGCGGCCGTAGACGCTAAGAATACCGAATACCGCGACCAGCACCGGCAGGATTAACGTCATCGCGCACAGACGCAGTAGCGCCAGACGTCCTGGAAAACGACGACGATAGAGCGCTCTGGCGAGGAAAATCGCCGGGACAACCGACAGCACAGCGGATAAAAAAGCCTGCCAGAAAGAAAAGCGCACCACGTGCCACAGGTAGTCGTCTTGCCACAGCAAGAGCCACTCTCCCTGCGGGGCGTTAAACCACAGTGCCAGAAATGCGGCCAGGGCAACGGCCACCATCAGCGTGGCGGCGGTAAGCCCTGGAACCAACCAGCCGGGGATTAACGGCTGACGGCGCGTTGCCATTCGCTAATCCATGCCTGACGTTGAGTCGCAACCTGCTGCGGCGTAAATTCCAGCGCGGTGGCCGGTTTATTCAGTTGCTCGAATCCTGGCGGCAGGGCGACTTGCGTCACGGGATACATCCAGTTGCCGGTCGGAATCGCATTCTGGAATGCCGGGGACACCATAAACTTCAGGAATTTCTCGGCCAGTTCCGGCTGCTTGCTGGCCGCAGTACGGGCGGCGACTTCCACCTGCAAATAGTGGCCTTCGCTAAAGTCGGCTGCGGCGTAGTTGTCTTTTTTATCGGCGATGATGTGATAGGCCGGAGAGGTGGTGTAGCTGAGCACCAGATCGCTTTCACCTTTCAGGAACAGGCCGTAGGCTTCGCTCCAGCCCTTGGTGACGGTGACGGTTTTGGCTGCCAGTTTCTGCCACGCCTCTGGCGCTTTATCGCCATAGACTTTCTGCATCCATAGCAGCAGACCCAATCCAGGCGTGCTGGTGCGCGGATCCTGATAAATGACGCGCCATTTTTGGTCGCTCTCTACCAGTTCTTTCAGGCTTTTGGGCGGATTCTTCAGCTTGTTCTTATCATAAACGAAGGCGAAATAGCCGTAGTCAAACGGAACGAAGGTATCGTTTTTCCAGCCGCCGGGTACGTTAACGGCGTCGTTTGCAACACCACTTTTGGCAAACAGTTTGGTTTGTGTGGCGGCTTCCAGAAGGTTGTTATCCAGACCCAGCACGACGTCGGCTTTGCTGTTTTTTCCTTCCATGCGCAAGCGGTTAAGCAGCGAGACGCCATCTTCCAGCGCGACCAGTTTTAGCTCGCAGTTGCAGTCAGCTTCAAAGGCTTTTTTGATTGTCGGGCCCGGGCCCCAGTCAGCTGCGAACGAGTCGTAGGTATAGACGGTCAGTACAGGTTTAGCGAAGGCAGGCGCTGCGCATAGCAGTAAAAGCGGAAGACATTTTTTAAACACTTTGCACCTCAAGAGTTGGGTGGCAAAGGACTTGAGATAAGCCTCAAATCCCTTCGCCGGCATTATCCGGATCAGGTTCGACGGGTATCTCTCAGCCAGCATATTGCATAGCACCCCGTTGAGAACGGCGTTAGTGTAGTGATTTTGTTGCCGGGCAGCAATTAAGAGCTGGCTCTTATGGATCCGGCGGCGCAAACCACGCCGATTTAAAATCAAACCAGCCGAGGGTATTCATGCGCAGCCCGCGCATACTGCGCTGTCCCTGAATGATCAGCCAGTGGTGGATTAATGGCACAATGGCCTTTGTGGCGAGCAGCTGTTGGCACCATGCTGCCAGGCTCATTTCGCCCGTTCGCCAGCGAGCCGCATCGTTTTCCCAGTCCCGCGAGATACAGTTTTGCAGCAAAGGGACTTCGCACAAATGGGCGAACAGTGAGAAGTCCAGCGGGAGGGTAAAGTTGGCGCTGTTGAGCCAGATATCGCTGACGATTTCACCTGCATGCCATTGATCGTAGTCGATCTCCTGAATATTCAACTGTACCTGATGCTGCGCCAGCAACGTTTTCATGATCTGCGCGATAATCCGGTGTTCGATATGATCGCGATAGTAGGTGATCGTCAGCGTTTCCAGCCCGGCGGGTTTTTCACCATGGCCAGGTTTGGCGTGGTGCCAGCGGGGAAGCAAACCGTAGGCGGGAAACCACAACCGCTGGTACTGTTCATCGGCGTGGCAGATTAAATTCGTTGGCGAGAGAACGCGGTTTGCCCACTCGCGAACCTCCTGATTAGCGCCACGGTGGCTACGCGCATCAAACAGCAGGTAGTAGCAGCCTTCTTCGAGGCGGCTTTCGATCGCCTTTTCATCCTCTGTGGGACCTTTTAGCGTCAACCCGCCGCCAGGCTCTTCTCCGATATCGGGTAATACCCAAACGTTAACTTCGTCGATCAGCGCCCGGTAGCCAAAGTAATCATCAAATGCATGAATTTTCAGTTGGTTATTGGTATTGCGCATTACCGCATACGGACCGGTACCAATCGGGTGGCTGGAAAAGTTGTTTAGCGTTTCCCATTCTCGCGGCAGGATCATGGCCGGGACCTGCCCCAATAGCCAGGGAAGCCAGCGGTCTGGCTGGGCCAGATGGATATCCAGCGTCCAGGCCGTGGGAGAAACTATTTGCGTGATGTGTGAGTACAGTGGCAGGGTGTTAATGCGCCTCAGCGAGGCGATAACATCTTCCATTTCCAGCTCGCGGCCATGATGAAAATGGATCCCCGGGCGCAGGAAGAATCGCCAATGCAAAGGTGAAATTTGCTGCCAGTGATGGGCAATGTCCGCTTCCAGTTCCCCATTTTCCTCATTTACCCGAATTAAGGCACTGAAGATTTGGCGGGCGATATGGGTTTCGGAGCGGCGTAATGCCGTACCGGGGAGCAGGTTGTGCATCGGGCGATAATAGAGAACGCGCATGATATGCCGACCCTGGCGAAAGCTGCGGCCAAGGTGGGAGACCAGCATTTGCCGGACGGCCGTTTTGTCACCGACAAGCTGCACCAGTTGATCGATACGATCCTGTTCCAGTAGGTCTTCCGCGCGCTGCTGCTGGAGCGCCAGCCCGGTATAGAGGAATGTCAGTCGCGAGCGTTTACCTCGTCCAACTTCAGCTTCCCACGTCAACCAGCCACGATCCTGCATGGTATTAAGCAGCGTACGCATATGGCGACGCGAGCAGCTCAGTAGATCCGCCAGCTCGTTGAGCGTCGTGTCTTGCGTCTTACCGTCACAGCATTGCCACAGACGGATGAACTGTTGTTGCAAACGACCAGAAGACATAAAAGGGGAACTCCTGCGGAAAACTCAGCAATTTTATAATCCCTATATTAAGCCAATAATAGATTCCGATGAAGCGATGAGACAACGAAGGGGTCATCTATGCGTCAGTTCTGGTTGAAGTACTTTACCGCGACAGAAAAATCGTCCTGGTTGGCTTGCCCGAGTGCCCCGCAGCGCTTAAAGATGCTCGAAGAGCTGATGCAGTGGGAGATGACATCTGACTCCTGAATTGGAAATTGCAGACATCATGTGTGACTGAGTATTGGTGTTAATCGCCGCGCCAGCAGGTATTATCTGCTGGCTTTTTTCGTTTCAGCTGCGCTTAAAAGGAAAGATATGCTCTGGATTATGACCATGGGACGGCGCCTCAACGGCGTTTACGCGGCATTTATGCTGGTCGCTTTTATGATGGGCGTGGCGGGGGCATTGCAGGCACCCACGCTGAGTCTGTTCCTGAGCCGTGAAGTCGGGGCGCAGCCATTTTGGGTCGGGCTGTTTTACACCGTCAATGCGATTGTCGGGATCGTCGTCAGCCTTGGCCTTGCGAAACGATCTGACAGCCAGGGCGATCGACGTAAGTTGATCATGTTCTGCTGCCTGATGGCAATTGGCAATGCGTTGCTGTTTGCCTTTAATCGTCACTATCTTACGCTGATCACCTGCGGTGTGCTGCTGGCCTCGCTGGCGAACACCGCCATGCCGCAGCTGTTTGCGCTGGCGCGGGAATATGCTGATAACTCCGCGCGTGAAGTGGTGATGTTTAGCTCGGTGATGCGTGCGCAGCTTTCACTGGCCTGGGTAATTGGCCCACCGCTGGCTTTTATGCTGGCGCTGAATTACGGCTTTACGGCGATGTTTTCCATTGCCGCAGGGATTTTTGCCATTAGCCTGGTGCTGATTGCGCTGATATTGCCGTCAGTCGCCCGGGTGGAGCAGCCTGTAGACGTGCCGCTGGAACAGACCGGCGGTTGGCAGGACAAAAATGTGCGCATGTTGTTTATTGCCTCCACGCTGATGTGGACCTGCAACACCATGTACATCATCGATATGCCGCTGTGGATAAGCCTTGAGCTGGGCTTGCCAGACAAGCTGGCCGGGATCCTGATGGGGACGGCAGCTGGACTGGAAATTCCGGCGATGATTCTTGCGGGCTATTACGTGAAGCGCTTTGGCAAACGGCGAATGATGATCGCGGCCGTAGCGGCAGGTGTGCTGTTTTATCTTGGTTTGATCTTCTTTCACAGCCGTACGGCGCTGCTGGTGCTGCAACTGTTTAACGCGGTATTTATCGGTATTATCGCCGGGATAGGCATGCTGTGGTTTCAGGATCTGATGCCCGGACGTGCGGGATCAGCGACCACATTATTTACCAACAGTATTTCAACGGGAGTCATTCTGGCAGGGGTGATTCAGGGGGCTGTTGCGCAAAGCTACGGTCACTATGCCGTCTATTGGGTAATTGCGGTGATTTCGGTGGTGACGCTGTGGATGACCGGGCGGGTGAAGGATGTTTAGTCCGGTGCAATCCCGGCGTCGCTGTGCTCGACCGGACGACATTTCGTATTCGCTTTTGTCGTTTTTGTAGGCCGGATAAGGCGTTTACGCCGCCATCCGGTAACCTCTCCTTACGGCCTGATCGCGTTACGCTTATCAGGTCTATCCCTCTTTTTTTCATCTTGCACGTAAATGTAATGTTGATCACATAACGATCATTTTCCTCTTCCTGGATCTTCTTTTTTCTACTGTTACGCGTATACAGTTACGCGTAACAGTTATTAAAAAAGGAGTTTTTTATGAAAAACCTATTCGACCTGACCGGTAAACGCGCGCTGATTACCGGTTCCGCGCAGGGCATTGGTAACCTGCTGGCCAACGGTCTGGCGGCGCACGGTGCTGAGATTGTGATTAACGATATTACCCAGCAGCGTGCTCAGGCGGCGGCGGACAAACTGGTGGCCGAAGGCTATCGCGCCGTTGGCTATGGATTTGATGTCACCAACGGGGAAGAGGTGGCGCGCGCCATCGCGCAAATCGAAAAGGAAGTTGGGGCCATTGATATTTTAATTAACAACGCCGGAATTCAGCGTCGTTATCCCTTCACCGAATTCCCGGAGGCTGAATGGGACAAAGTGATTGATGTAAACCAGAAATCGGTCTTTCTGGTGTCGCAGCAGGTTTCCCGCTACATGGTGCAACGCCGCCGCGGGAAGATTATTAATATCTGCTCAATGCAAAGCGAATTAGGTCGTAAAACCATTACCCCATACGCGGCGTCAAAAGGCGCGGTCAAAATGTTAACCCGTGGCATGTGCGTGGAACTGGCGGAATACAATATTCAGGTCAACGGCATTGCTCCCGGCTATTTCGCAACCGACATGACCACCGCGCTGGTCAACGATGAAGCATTCTCCGCCTGGCTGTTCCAGCGCACGCCCGCCGCTCGCTGGGGTAACCCGGAGGAGCTGATCGGCGCGGCGGTTTATCTTGCCGCGCCCGCTTCTGACTTTGTGAATGGGCATCTTCTGTTTGTGGACGGCGGCATGCTCGCCGCGGTCTGATAAATAATGGGCCGCAGTCGTGGCTTGCCAGCGAAAACAATAATCCAAGGAGTGAGTATGAATATGCTCGCAAAACTGCCAGCACGTCGCTGGTGGTATTTAATGCCGATTATTTTTATTACCTACAGCTTAGCTTATCTTGACCGCGCCAATTACGGCTTTGCCGCTGCCGCGGGTATTGAACATGACTTGGGGATTACTCAGGGAACTGCATCGTTAATTGGCGCGTTATTCTTCCTGGGCTACTTCTTTTTCCAGGTGCCGGGCGCGATGTACGCCGTTAAGCATAGCGTGCGCAAAATGATTTTTTACAGCCTGATCCTTTGGGGGCTTTGTGCCGCGGCGACCGGCTTTGTCAGCAATATCCCAACGTTGATGGCAATCCGCTTTATTCTCGGCATCGTCGAAGCGGCGGTGATGCCCGCGATGCTGATTTATATCAGCAACTGGTTTACCAAAACTGAACGCTCGCGCGCCAACACCTTTTTAATTCTCGGCAACCCGGTCACAGTGCTGTGGATGTCGATAGTCTCCGGCTACCTGATTGAAGCCTGGGGCTGGCGCGAAATGTTTATTATCGAAGGTATCCCGGCGGTGATCTGGGCGTTCTGCTGGGTGATTCTGGTACGCGACAAACCGGCGGATGCGGGCTGGTTGAGCGAGCAGGAGAAACAGGCATTACAGCAGGCGATGGATCGCGAGCAGCGCGACATCAAACCGATGCGTAACTACGGTGAAGCGATGCGTTCACGCAGCGTCATTATGCTTTGCGCGGTGCATGCGCTGTGGAGCATCGGGGTGTATGGCTTCATGATGTGGATGCCGTCAATCCTCAAAAATGCAGCTCAGATGGACATCGTGGCGGTGGGCTGGCTGGCAGCGGTGCCGTATCTGGCGGCGATTTGCCTGATGCTGACTGTCTCCTGGCTGTCCGATAAGTTCCAGAACCGTAAACTGTTTATCTGGCCGCTGCTGTTGATTGCCGCTATCGCGTTCTTTGCCTCGTGGCTGTTGGGCAACCAGTCCTTCTGGCTCTCCTACGCGCTGCTGGTTGTGGCCGCCGCCTGTATGTATGCGCCTTACGGGCCGTTCTTTGCGCTGATCCCCGAACTGCTGCCACGCAACGTCTCCGGCGTGTCGATGGGGATGATCAACAGTTTTGGCGCGTTAGGGGCATTCCTCGGCGCGTGGCTGGTGGGTTACCTCAACGGCGTGACCGGCGGGCCGGGCGTATCCTACACCTTCATGGCGATTGCTCTGCTGGCGTCGGTGGTGCTGATGTACTGCGTTCGTGCGCAAAATGAAACCACGTCGCCGTCGGCTGAGATGGCTACGCGTTAAGGTTGAGCGAGGAGTGCAGTCGCTAACCGGCTGTGATAAGGTTCTCTGCGAGCATAATGGGCTGTTGGTCGTAGAGAACCTCATGAAAAACAATCGGATGACATTACAGGATATCGCTAATCTGGCCGGGCTGAATAAGATGACGGTCAGCCGTTATCTGCGTGACCCGAATCAGGTGTCGCAACGCAGCCGCGAATTGATTTCGAAAGTGATGGAAGAGAACAACTACATCCCCAACCGCGCCCCGGAAATTCTGCTCAACGCACGCAGCAAAACCATTGGTGTGCTGATCCCCTCGTTTCGTAATCAGATCTTTGCCGACGTGCTGGCGGGGATTAAATCCGTCACCTCGGCCTGCCAGTACCAGACGCTGATCGCCAACTACGAATATGATGCCGAGCGTGAAGAACGTGAGGTGCTGAACTTGCTCTCTTACAATATCGACGGCCTGATCCTCACGGGAAAGCTGCATACCGAGCGGATGATCCAGTACGTGCGCGCCAGCGGCGTACCGGTGGCGGAACTGATGGATATTAGCGGCCAGTATCTTGATATACAGGTTGGGTTTGATAACGAAAAAGCCGCGTTTGAAATGACGCAGGCTTTTATTGACAGCGGTAAACGCAGCATTGCTTTCTTTGGCTCGATGGATGACCCCCGAGACCTCAGCCGTTTTCGCGGCACCGAGAAAGCGCTGGCGGCGCAGGGACTGGAAGCGTACCACCTGGCGCCAAAAACTATTTCGTCGGTGGCGCTGGGACGCAAGATGTTCCAGCAGGCGATGGGGGAAAAGCCGGATATTGACGCTATTTTCTGTACCAACGATGACCTGGCGGTTGGCGCGCTGCTGGAGTGTCAGGCACAGCAGTACGATGTGCCGGGAAAAATGGCGATTGCCGGTTTCCACGGGCTGGAAATTGGCCGTGCGCGGCTGCAAAAAATCGCCAGCGTGATTACGCCACGCTTTGAGATTGGCAAAACGGCGGCGGATATTCTGATTAAGCGTTTGAACGGGAAAGCTGCGCCGGGCAGCGTCAATCTTGGCTACCAAATCTATTACGGCGATACGCTTTAGGCGAAGAGAAAGGGCTGGCCACAGTGCGGTGACCAGCGGAAGAGATTACTGCATAAACGCTGGCTGCTTGTCTTCGTACTCGGTGATGGCCGCTTCATGCTGCAGCGTCAGCCCGATGCTGTCCAGACCGTTCAGCATGCAGTGGCGGCGGAAGTCGTCAATTTTAAAGCTGTAGGACTTATCGCCTGCTTTCACCACCTGCGCTTCCAGATCCACTTCAAATTTAATGCCCGGATTGGCTTTCACCAGCGCGAACATTTCATCTACCTGCGCGTCGCTCAGGGTCACCGGCAACAGTTGGTTATTGAAACTGTTGCCGTAGAAGATGTCGGCGAAGCTTGGTGCGATAACAACTTTAAAGCCGTAATCGGTCAGTGCCCACGGCGCATGTTCGCGTGAAGAGCCGCAGCCAAAGTTTTCCCGTGCGAGCAGAATTGATGCCCCTTTATATTCCGGGAAGTTTAAAACGAACTCAGGATTCGGCTGTTGGCCCTTTTCGTCCAGGAAACGCCAGTCGTTAAACAGATGGGCGCCAAAACCGGTGCGCGTAACCTTCTGCAAAAACTGTTTAGGGATAATTGCGTCGGTATCAACGTTGGCGGCATCCAGTGGGACAACCAGGCCGGTATGCTGGGTAAATTTCTCTGCCATGGTAGTTTCCTTATTTGATGCTGCGAATGTCGGCAAAATGACCGGTTACGGCGGCAGCGGCGGCCATGGCCGGGCTGACTAAATGCGTGCGACCACCGCGGCCCTGACGACCTTCAAAATTACGGTTGCTGGTGGATGCACAGCGTTCGCCTGGGTTCAGGCGGTCATTGTTCATCGCCAGGCACATGGAACAGCCCGGTAAACGCCATTCAAAACCGGCTTCGATAAAGATCTTATCCAGACCTTCTGCTTCCGCCTGCGCTTTCACCGGACCAGAGCCCGGCACCACCAGTGCCTGCACACCCGGCGCAACTTTGCGCCCTTTGGCGATTTCTGCCGCGGCGCGTAAATCTTCGATACGCGAGTTGGTGCAGGAACCGATGAACACTTTATCGATAGTCACTTCCGTTAACGGAATACCCGGTTTCAGCCCCATATACGCCAGCGCTTTTTCAGCTGATGCACGCTCAACGGGATCGGCAAATGACGCCGGGTCGGGAATATTATCGTTCACCGAGATGACCTGACCCGGGTTTGTTCCCCAGGTGACCTGCGGAGCGATCTCTTCTGCCTGCAGGGTAACGACGGTATCAAACGTCGCGTTGTCGTCGGTTTTCAGGGTTTTCCAGTATGTAACCGCGTGGTCAAAATCCTCGCCCTTCGGTGCGTGTAAACGACCCTGAACATAGTTAAATGTCGTTTCATCCGGTGCGACCAGACCCGCTTTGGCGCCCATTTCAATGGCCATATTGCACAGGGTCATCCGGCCTTCCATGCTCAATGCACGGATGGCTTCGCCACAAAACTCAACCACGTGTCCGGTACCGCCTGCGCTACCGGTTTTACCGATAATAGCCAGCACAATATCTTTGGCGGTAATGCCAGGGGCTGCTTTACCGTTGACTTCAATCTTCATGGTTTTGGCGCGCCCCTGTTTCAGGGTCTGCGTCGCCAGAACGTGTTCAACTTCAGAGGTGCCAATGCCAAATGCCAGTGCGCCGAACGCGCCGTGTGTAGCGGTGTGGGAATCGCCGCAGACGATGGTCATACCCGGCAACGTCACGCCTTGTTCTGGCCCCATCACGTGAACGATACCCTGATACGGATGGTTCAGGTCGTACAGCTCGACGCCAAATTCGTTACAGTTCTTAATCAGCTCCTGCATCTGTATGCGCGCCATCTCACCCGACGCGTTGATGTCTTTGGTCTGGGTAGAGACGTTGTGATCCATGGTGGCAAAGGTTTTACCTGGCTGGCGTACCTGACGGCCATGCGCGCGCAGTCCATCAAACGCCTGCGGAGAGGTCACTTCATGCACCAGATGCCTGTCGATGTACAACAGTGGGGTTTCGTTTTGCGCCTCAAAGACGACGTGCGCATCAAACAATTTTTCGTACAACGTTTTGGCCATGATTACACCCCTTCTGCGACGTAACGGGCAATGATGTCGCCCATTTCATCGGTACTGACTGCGGCAGCGCCACGGGCTAAGTCACCGGTGCGAATGCCTTCTTCTAATGCGCGGTTGATGGCGCTCTCAATTGCGGTTGCCGCATCATTGGCATCCAGGCTGTAGCGCAGCAGCAGCGCCAGCGACAGGATCTGGGCGATAGGGTTGGCAATATTTTTCCCGGCGATGTCCGGAGCGGAGCCGCCAGCAGGCTCGTACAAACCGAAGCCCTGCTCATTCAGGCTGGCGGACGGTAACATGCCCATTGAACCGGTGATCATGGCGCACTCATCAGACAGAATGTCACCAAACAGGTTAGAGCACAGCAACACGTCGAACTGGGATGGATCTTTAATCAACTGCATTGTCGCGTTGTCGATGTACATATGCGCCAGTTCAACGTCCGGGTATTCATTAGCAATTTCATTGACAATTTCGCGCCACAGAATAGACGTTTGCAGTACGTTAGCTTTATCAATCGACGTAACTTTACGGCGACGTTTGCGAGCGGATTCAAACGCGATACGCGCAATACGTTCGATCTCGAAACGGTGATAAACCTCGGTATCAAAGGCTTTTTCATGTTGTCCGCTGCCTTCGCGGCCTTTTGGTTGAGCGAAGTAAATTCCGCCAGTCAGTTCGCGTACGCACAGGATGTCGAAACCGTTCGCGGCAATATCTGCGCGCAGAGGGCAAAACGCTTCCAGCCCCTGGTAGAGCTTAGCTGGGCGCAGATTGCTGAATAATTTGAAGTGCTTACGCAATGGCAGCAGCGCGCCACGCTCTGGCTGCTGGTTTGGCGGCAGGTTTTCCCATTTCGGGCCGCCAACGGAGCCAAACAGAATGGCGTCAGCTTGTTCACAGCCTTCAACCGTTGCAGGTGGCAGCGGCTGACCGTGGTTATCGATCGCGGCACCACCCACGTCGTAGTGGCTGGTGGTAATGCGCATGTTAAAACGGTTGCGGATTGCGTCCAGTACCTTCAGGGCTTGCGCCATCACTTCCGGGCCAATACCGTCACCCGGCAAAACAGCAATATGATAATTCTTCGACATCACACGGTTTCCTTGTTGTTCTCGTTGTTCTGAGCTTTGCGTTGCAATTCTTTTTCGACTTCTTCGGCGCGCCAGATGTTGTTCAGCACATGCACCATCGCTTTAGCAGAAGATTCGACGATATCTGTCGCCAGACCGACGCCGTGGAAACGACGACCGTTATAGTTGGCAACGATATCCACCTGACCCAGAGCATCTTTACCGTGCCCTTTGGCGGTCAGGCTGTATTTCACCAGTTCGATGTTGTACTCAGTTACACGGTTGATAGCCTGATAAATAGCATCGACTGGACCGTTACCGTTCGCCGCTTCGGCTTTAACTTCTTCACCGCAGGCCAGCTTGACGGAGGCGGTGGCGATGTCGTTTGAGCCGGACTGCACGCTGAAGTAATCCAGACGGAAATGCTCTGGCTCTTCCTGCTGTTTATTAATGAAGGCCAGCGCTTCCAGGTCGTAATCAAATACCTGACCTTTTTTATCCGCCAGTTTCAGGAATGCGTCATACAGGTTGTCCAGGCTGTATTCATTTTCTTTATATCCCATCTCGTCCATACGGTGTTTCACCGCGGCGCGTCCGGAACGGGAGGTCAGGTTCAGCTGTACCTGGTTCAGACCAATGGATTCAGGCGTCATGATTTCGTAGTTTTCACGGTTTTTCAGTACGCCGTCCTGATGGATGCCGGAGGAGTGGGCAAAGGCGCCGCTACCGACAATGGCTTTGTTTGCCGGAATAGGCATGTTGCAGATTTGGCTGACTAACTGACTGGTACGCCAGATCTCCTGGTGATTGATGCGGGTCTGTACATTCAGGATATCTTTACGCACCTTGATCGCCATGATCACTTCTTCCAGTGAGCAGTTACCGGCGCGTTCGCCGATACCGTTCATCGCGCCTTCCACCTGACGCGCTCCGGCGTGAACGGCTGCCAGTGCGTTGCCTACGCCCAAACCTAAATCATCATGGGTGTGTACGGAGATGATGGCTTTATCGATATTTGGTACGCGTTCATACAAGCCAGAAATGATTGCCCCAAATTCGAAAGGCATGGTGTAACCGACGGTATCAGGGATGTTAATGGTTTTAGCACCCGCGTTAATGGCAGCTTCAACCACGCGAGCCAGATCGGCGATAGGGGTACGGCCTGCATCTTCGCAGGAGAACTCCACGTCATCGGTATAATTACGCGCACGCTTAACCATGTAGATCGCGCGCTCAATGACCTCATCCAGCGTACTGCGTAATTTCGTCGCGATGTGCATCGGCGAGGTGGCGATAAACGTATGAATACGGAAAGCTTCAGCGACTTTCAGCGATTCTGCAGCGACGTCGATATCTTTTTCTACGCAGCGGGCTAAGGCGCAAACGCGGCTGTTTTTAACCTGACGAGCAATGGTCTGAACTGACTCAAAGTCGCCCGGTGAAGAAACGGGGAAACCTACTTCCATCACGTCAACGCCCATACGCTCAAGGGCCAGCGCAATCTGCAGTTTTTCTTTCACACTCAGGCTTGCCTGTAACGCCTGTTCACCATCGCGTAAGGTGGTATCGAAAATAATGACTTGCTGGCTCATGGTTTAGGTCCTTGGTTTCTTAGGGCGCCTTGCTTCGAGCATAAAAAAACCCGCGCAACGGCGCGGGTTTTTGTCTTAACTGGAGCTGACTTAATGCTGAATGTCGTCCACCAGTCTACCGCGCAATGAAGATGCGTTTAGTAGTAGTAGACCGTTGAAACGAGCAATGTAAGTCATCAATTAAGCTCCAGGCGAATGCGATATGCTTTTAGTGGTACTGGATATGAAGACTGATGTCAACCCTCACCCTAGCAAATGCCTCACTTGAGGGGGGAAGTTTCGGAAAAACTTAAGCGAATTGTGCTGAATTTTTTGGGGTACATAAAATTAATCAGTTGATGGTTGTACATGTTTTTCATGGTTTGACATATTTGAGCATAATTATTTGCATTTATTGTAACGGCGAACTGGAGAAAACTCCGCCTCTGGGATTTTTTATCCTCATGATTTATTTGTTTTTATAGTGACTATGAATGGGTTGGAACGGTGTGATACCACATAATTGATAAATTAATGTTAACTTTTAATGTATTAATAATATAAACATTTAATTAAAACTTAAATATACATTCACTGTATGTATGATTGTGTATTCGCCGCGCTTATGGTTATATTGTTTTTGAAATTTAAACATATGAATCACCGTGCAGTGACACCTGCCACACTGCGCTCGCATTGGTCTTTTGTTCATTTAGGTTTGTGCCTTTATGTTTTCCTAATTTTAATGTTTTTTCTTTTTCTCATCTTATATGTATGGTAAATCATATTAACGGAGATTATTTCTTCACTCCGTCTGGGAAAAGGGAGTTTAGAGTGACAGTGGAGTTAAATATGCCAGAAGTAAAAATAATAGATAAAACAAATATTATAGATATGGGGAAGCCACAGCTTCGCATGGTTGATCTTAATTTATTAACCGTCTTTGATGCGGTGATGCAAGAACAAAACATTACCCGTGCCGCGCATATTTTGGGGATGTCGCAACCCGCTGTCAGTAATGCGGTTGCGCGCCTGAAAGTGATGTTTAATGATGAGCTTTTTGTTCGTTATGGACGCGGTATCCAGCCGACAGCAAGAGCCTTCCAGCTATTTGGTTCTGTTCGCCAGGCATTGCAATTAGTGCAAAATGAACTGCCTGGATCGGGCTTTGAACCAGCCAGCAGCGAACGCGTATTCAATCTTTGCGTGTGCAGCCCATTGGATAATATCCTGACGTCATTGATTTATAATCGGGTTGAGCAAGTTGCACCAAACATTCATGTCGTATTTAAATCTTCACTCAATCAAAATACAGAGCATCAATTACGTTACCAGGAAACTGAATTCGTTATTAGCTATGAAGAGTTCCGACGTCCTGAATTTACTAGTATTCCGTTATTCAATGACGAAATGGTGTTAGTGGCAAGTAAAAAGCATCCGCGCATTAGCGGCCCTTTACTGGAAAGTGATGTCTATAATGAACAGCATGCGGTGGTGTCACTTGATCGCTTCGCATCATTCAGCCAACCGTGGTATGACACACCGGATAAACAATCCTGCGTGGCTTATCAGGGCATGGCATTAATTAGCGTTCTTAATATTGTGTCGCAAACGCATTTGGTTTCTATTGCGCCACGTTGGTTAGCAGAAGAATTTGCCGATTCTTTAGAACTACAGATCTTGCCTTTACCGTTAAAATTGAACAGCCGCACATGCTATCTTTCATGGCATGAAGCCGCAGGCCGGGATAAAGGGCATCAATGGATGGAAGAGCTGTTAGTCTCCGTTTGTAAGCAGTAGCATTTGGCAGAGTAAACCGGGCGGTACATCCTGTTTATTCTGCTTTTAAGTTTATAACTGAAATTTTATGCTGAACTCTATTTTTTACGTCTGTCCAAAAGTGTCAAAAAATAGAGTAATTGCTGTAAGCTCCCATTTTTAAGCGATTTTTTATCATACTGATTGCTTATGCTGGTTTAATTCTCCGTTTATTCGCGTCTTTCCTCCTTTTTATTCTTATTTACTCCAGTGCCACCCCTTCGGAGTCAATTGCCATGCGTCATCGTCAGCGGTTAATGTGTTGTTAAACCGTAATTCATTATAAGAGTGAGGCAAGCCATGGAGATGTTGTCTGGAGCCGAGATGGTCGTCCGATCGCTCATCGATCAGGGTGTGAAGCAGGTATTCGGTTATCCCGGGGGGGCCGTTCTCGATATTTATGATGCGCTGCATACGGTCGGCGGTATTGATCATGTGCTGGTTCGCCATGAACAAGCTGCGGTACATATGGCTGATGGCCTTGCGCGCGCCACGGGAGAAGTGGGTGTTGTATTAGTTACCTCCGGACCGGGGGCGACCAACGCGATTACCGGAATCGCAACGGCTTACATGGATTCCATTCCGCTGGTGATCCTCTCCGGACAGGTCGCAACGTCGCTGATTGGCTACGATGCCTTCCAGGAGTGCGACATGGTAGGTATATCCCGCCCGGTGGTAAAACACAGCTTCCTGGTCAAACAAACGGAAGATATCCCACAGGTGCTGAAAAAAGCCTTCTGGCTGGCAGCAAGCGGTCGCCCAGGACCGGTGGTGGTGGATTTGCCGAAGGATATTCTGAATCCGGCGAAGAAACTGCCTTATAGCTGGCCGGACTCGGTGAGTATGCGCTCGTATAATCCGACGACGACGGGACATAAGGGACAGATCAAACGGGCGCTACAGACGCTGGTCGCGGCGAAGAAACCGGTTGTCTATGTGGGCGGTGGAGCGGTAAATGCTGCTTGCCATGAGCAGTTAGCTCAGATTGCTGAAGCGCTGAATCTGCCGGTTGTCTCCTCGCTAATGGGGTTGGGCGCGTTTCCGGCCACGCATCGTCAGGCGCTGGGTATGTTAGGGATGCACGGTACCTACGAAGCGAATATGACCATGCATCATTCCGATGTGATCTTTGCTGTCGGCGTTCGCTTTGACGATCGAACGACGAATAACCTGGCAAAATATTGTCCGAATGCGACCGTGCTGCATATCGACATCGATCCGACCTCTATTTCTAAAACCGTTACTGCGGATATTCCGATTGTGGGTGATGCCCGTCTGGTGCTGGATCAAATGCTCGAACTGCTGGAGCAGGAGAAATCACAGCAGCCACTGGATGATAACCGTGACTGGTGGCAACAGATTGAGCACTGGCGCGCCCGTCAGTGTCTGAAATATGACACGCAAAGCGAAAGCATTAAGCCGCAGGCGGTGATTGAAACCATCTGGCGTCTGACGAAAGGGGAGGCGTATGTGACCTCTGACGTTGGCCAGCATCAGATGTTTGCCGCACTTTATTATCCGTTCGATAAACCGCGTCGCTGGATTAACTCAGGCGGCCTCGGCACGATGGGATTCGGTTTACCCGCGGCGTTAGGGGTGAAAATGGCGTTGCCGGATGAAACGGTAGTGTGCGTCACCGGGGATGGCAGCATTCAGATGAATATCCAGGAGCTGTCGACGGCGCTGCAGTATGAACTGCCGGTGCTGGTGCTCAACCTTAACAACCGTTATCTCGGCATGGTCAAACAATGGCAGGACATGATCTACTCCGGGCGTCACTCCCAGTCTTACATGCAGTCGCTGCCCGATTTTGTGCGCCTTGCTGAGGCTTATGGGCATATCGGTATCCAGATTAATCATCCAGATGAACTGGAGAGCAAGCTGGGTGAAGCGCTGGAGCATGTGCGTAACCATCGCCTGGTGTTTGTCGACGTCACCGTCGACGGCAGTGAGCATGTCTACCCGATGCAGATTCGTGGGGGTGGGATGGATGAAATGTGGCTAAGCAAAACGGAGAGGACCTGATTATGCGCCGGATATTATCAGTATTGCTGGAAAACGAGTCGGGTGCATTATCGCGGGTGATTGGCCTCTTCGCCCAGCGTGGTTACAACATTGAAAGCCTGACCGTCGCGCCGACCGACGACCCGACCTTATCGCGGATGACGATTCAGACGGTAGGGGATGAGAAAGTCCTTGAGCAGATCGAAAAGCAGCTCCACAAACTGGTGGATGTTCTGCGCGTTAGCGAGCTGGGGCAGGGTGCCCACGTTGAACGAGAAATCATGCTGGTGAAAATCCAGGCCAGCGGTTATGGCCGGGAGGAGGTGAAACGCAACACGGAGATTTTCCGCGGGCAAATCATCGACGTGACGCCGTCTATCTACACAGTACAACTGGCGGGCACCAGCGACAAGCTGGATGCGTTTCTGGCAACCCTACGTGAAGTCGCCAAAATTGTGGAAGTTGCTCGTTCCGGTGTGGTGGGACTCTCCCGTGGCGATAAAATTATGCGCTAATCGTCAACCGTAGGCCTGGTAAGCACAGCGATATCAGACCTCATCGTGGAGGTCATGCCGGATAGCGGCATAAACGTCTTATCCGGCCTACATGTAACGTACCCGTTTGCGCTGATGCTACCTGCTGCGCTTTTTTTTGCGAAATCAGCAGTAACCAGAGACAAAAGCGGTTGCCGCAGTCATTATTCTGCGCTTAGATGTTAAGAAGTTTAACCCATGCCATCTAAAAGGTTATGGTTTGTACATTTTACGCAAGGGGCAATTGTGAAACTGGATGAAATCGCTCGGTTGGCCGGCGTTTCGCGAACGACTGCAAGCTACGTTATTAATGGCAAAGCAAAGCAATATCGCGTAAGCGACAAAACGGTTGAAAAAGTCATGGCGGTGGTGCGTGAGCATAATTACCACCCGAATGCCGTGGCGGCCGGGCTGCGTGCTGGACGCACACGTTCTATCGGGCTGGTGATCCCGGATCTTGAGAACACAAGCTATACCCGGATCGCAAACTATCTGGAACGCCAGGCGCGTCAGCGTGGGTATCAGCTGTTGATTGCCTGCTCTGAAGATCAGCCGGATAACGAAATGCGCTGTATTGAGCATCTTTTACAGCGCCAGGTCGATGCCATTATTGTGTCGACTTCTTTGCCGCCTGAGCATCCGTTCTACCAACGCTGGGCAAACAGTTCATTCCCGATTGTGGCGCTGGACCGTGCACTGGACCGCGAACATTTTACCAGCGTTGTGGGTGCGGATCAGGATGATGCGGAAATGCTGGCAGAGGAGTTACGCAAATTCCCTGCTGAAACCGTCCTCTATCTGGGCGCGCTTCCTGAATTATCCGTCAGTTTCCTGCGCGAGCAGGGTTTTCGTACCGCGTGGAAGGACGATCCGCGTGAAGTCCATTTCCTGTACGCCAACAGCTATGAGCGGGAAGCAGCTGCGCAGTTGTTTGATAAATGGCTGGAAACGCACCCAATGCCTCAGGCGTTGTTTACCACGTCGTTTGCCCTGTTGCAGGGCGTGATGGATGTGACCCTGCGTCGTGATGGGCAACTGCCGTCTGATTTAGCGATTGCGACTTTTGGCGATCACGAACTGCTCGACTTCCTACAGTGCCCGGTACTGGCAGTGGCACAGCGCCATCGCGATGTCGCAGAACGCGTGCTGGAGATTGTACTGGCAAGTCTGGACGAACCGCGTAAACCAAAACCAGGTTTAACGCGTATACGGCGTAATCTGTACCGTCGTGGTATTCTCAGCCGTAACTAAGTTTCCTCAATTGATGACGTCGGCGGGATAAGCCTCTGACGTCTTCAATTTTTCTATTCTCAGAAATAACCGCATTATATTTAAGAATATTCTTTAGAATTATCTGAAATTCATTCTTGAAATACCCCGAATTAAAAATGCAACTATCCATTTTTGGGTTATTGATACGTAACGACGCGTTACGCTTGTATTATTTTGTTACATGCTTGTATGGATTTGCCGAATTAACAAACACTTTGCTCTCGTATTGCGGCCATCTGGTGCTTACCTCGACTCTGCGCGGCGTACAGACCGATTAACTGGTACTGTTAACTCGCTGCATATTGTCCTAAAATGCCGCTCGCGTCGCAAACTGACACTTTATATTTTCTTTGGATGATATTCAGTTGTTTTAAACAATGATGAGTTGTTGGATTTTTTTCTTACAAATATTCATGACGTTAATTTGCTTCGTTTGCTGTACGGAATTTGTTCAACGCTGATATTAGCCGTAAACAATGGGTTTTTTGCTCCGCTAAGCGCCGTGACTTGCTTGACAAGGTTTTCCTCCGCTCCGTAAACTCCTTTAAGTGGGAATTTGTGGGATAAAGTGGTAATTGGGGGTGAGGCTGGCATGTTCCGGGGAGCAACGTTAGTTAATCTCGACAGTAAAGGGCGCTTATCCGTGCCTACCCGTTATCGGGATCAACTGCTTGAGAGCGCTACCGGTCAAATGGTTTGCACCATTGACATCCATCACCCGTGCCTGCTGCTGTACCCCCTGCCTGAATGGGAAATAATCGAGCAGAAGCTATCGCGTCTGTCGAGCATGAATCCAGTTGAGCGTCGCGTACAGCGCTTATTGTTGGGTCATGCCAGCGAATGTCAGATGGATAACGCTGGTCGATTACTGATAGCACCCATTCTGCGGCAACACGCAGGGCTAACGAAAGAAGTGATGCTGGTTGGGCAGTTCAATAAGTTTGAGCTGTGGGATGAAACGACCTGGTATCAACAGGTCAAGGAAGATATCGACGCTGAGCAGTCTGTTACTGGCGCGTTGTCGGAACGATTGCAGGATTTGTCTCTATAAAATGACGGAAAATTATAAACATACAACGGTGTTGCTGGATGAAGCCGTAAACGGCCTGAATATTCGTCCAGACGGCATCTACATTGACGGGACATTTGGTCGCGGTGGTCACTCACGTCTGATCCTCTCCCAGCTTGGCGAAGAGGGACGTTTACTGGCAATCGATCGCGATCCGCAGGCTATTGCCGTTGCAAAAACGATTACCGATCCCCGTTTCTCCATCGTACATGGACCTTTCTCTGCGCTGGCTGACTATGTCGCCGAGCGTGGACTGACCGGTAAGATCGACGGGATTCTTCTCGATCTGGGCGTTTCTTCACCGCAGCTCGATGACGCAGAGCGCGGTTTCTCGTTTATGCGTGACGGTCCGTTAGACATGCGTATGGACCCAACACGCGGTCAGTCAGCGGCCGAATGGCTGCAAACCGCCGATGAAGCAGACATTGCCTGGGTGATTAAAACCTTTGGCGAAGAGCGCTTCGGCAAACGCATTGCGCGCGCCATCGTCGAGCGCAACCGCATCGAACCGATGACCCGCACCAAAGAACTGGCGGAAGTCATTGCGGCGGCAATGCCGGTGAAGGACAAATTCAAACATCCCGCGACCCGTACCTTCCAGGCGGTGCGCATTTGGGTGAACAGTGAACTGGAGGAGATAGAGCAGGCGCTAAAAAGCTCGCTCAGCGTGCTGGCTCCAGGTGGTCGCCTTTCGATCATCAGTTTCCATTCGCTTGAAGACCGCATTGTGAAACGCTTTATGCGTGAACAAAGCCGTGGTCCTCAGGTACCGGCTGGAATACCGATGACCGAAGCGCAGATCAAAAAGCTGGGCGGCCGTGAGTTAAGAGCACTAGGCAAGATGATGCCGGGTGAAGAAGAGGTAGCTGAGAATCCTCGTGCCCGTAGTTCAGTTCTGCGTATTGCAGAGAGGACGAACGCATGATCAGCAGAGTGACAGAAGCCCTCAGCAAAGTTAAAGGATCGATAGGAAGCAACGAGCGCCATGCCTTGCCTGGCGTGATCGGTGACGATCTTTTGCGGTTTGGGAAGCTGCCACTCTGCCTGTTCATTTGCATTATTTTGACGGCGGTTACCGTCGTGACAACAGCACACCATACGCGGTTACTGACTGCGCAGCGTGAGCAGCTGGTTCTGGAGCGAGATGCGCTGGATATCGAATGGCGCAACTTGATCCTTGAGGAGAACGCGCTCGGCGACCATAGCCGTGTTGAACGGATCGCAACGGAAAAGCTGCAAATGCAGCATGTCGATCCCTCACAAGAAAATATCGTAGTACAAAAATAAGGATAAACGCGACGCATGAAAGCAGCGGCAAAAACGCACAAACCAAAACGCCAGGAAGAACAAGCCAACTTTATCAGTTGGCGTTTTGCGTTACTGTGCGGCTGTATTTTGCTGGCACTGGGTTTTCTGCTGGGGCGCGTTGCCTGGCTGCAAATCATCGCGCCGGACATGCTGGTGCGTCAGGGTGATATGCGCTCTCTACGCGTCCAGGAAGTGTCTACATCACGCGGAATGATTACCGACCGCTCTGGTCGCCCGCTGGCGGTGAGCGTTCCGGTTAAAGCGATATGGGCCGACCCGAAAGAAGTACATGATGCAGGCGGCGTGAGCGTTGGCGAACGCTGGAGAGCGCTGTCAACCGCGCTGAATCTCCCGCTCGATCAACTGGCTTCCCGCATTAACGCCAACCCGAAAGGGCGCTTCATCTATCTGGCGCGTCAGGTAAACCCTGACATGGCCGACTACATCAAGAAACTGAAGCTGCCAGGTATCCACCTGCGCGAAGAATCCCGCCGTTACTATCCTTCCGGAGAAGTGACTGCTCACCTCATCGGCTTTACTAACGTCGACAGCCAGGGGATTGAAGGCGTAGAGAAGAGCTTCGACAAGTGGCTCACCGGACAACCGGGCGAACGTATTGTACGTAAAGACCGTTATGGCCGCGTCATTGAAGATATCTCCTCTACCGACAGCCAGGCGGCGCATAACCTCGCGTTGAGCATTGATGAGCGTTTACAGGCACTGGTCTACCGTGAACTGAATAACGCCGTGGCGTTCAACAAGGCTGAGTCAGGCAGTGCGGTACTGGTGGATGTAAACACCGGTGAAGTGCTGGCCATGGCCAACAGTCCGTCCTACAACCCGAACAATCTCACAGGTACGCCAAAAGACGCGATGCGTAACCGTACTATCACCGACGTGTTTGAACCGGGTTCTACCGTTAAACCGATGGTGGTGATGACCGCGCTGCAGCGTGGCGTGGTACGCGAAAATACCGTCCTCAACACTATCCCTTACCGAATTAATGGTCACGAAATCAAAGACGTGGCGCGTTATAGCGAATTAACCCTCACCGGGGTTTTGCAGAAGTCGAGTAACGTCGGTGTTTCCAAGCTGGCGTTAGCGATGCCGTCCTCAGCGTTAGTAGATACTTACTCACGTTTTGGGCTGGGAAAAGCGACCAATTTGGGGTTGGTCGGAGAACGCAGTGGCTTATATCCTCAAAAACAACGGTGGTCTGACATAGAGAGGGCCACCTTCTCTTTCGGCTACGGGCTAATGGTAACACCGTTACAGTTAGCGCGAGTCTATGCAACGATCGGCAGCTACGGCGTTTATCGTCCACTGTCGATTACCAAAGTTGACCCTCCTGTTCCGGGCGAGCGTATCTTCCCGGAAGATACCGTGCGTACCGTCGTGCATATGATGGAAAGCGTGGCGCTGCCCGGCGGCGGCGGCGTGAAGGCGGCGATTAAAGGCTATCGTATCGCCATTAAAACCGGTACAGCGAAAAAAGTAGGGCCAGATGGCCGCTACATCAACAAATACATTGCTTATACCGCAGGTGTTGCGCCTGCGAGTCAGCCGCGCTTCGCGCTGGTTGTTGTTATCAACGATCCGCAGGCGGGTAAATACTACGGTGGCGCCGTTTCCGCGCCGGTCTTTGGTGCCATCATGGGCGGCGTACTGCGTACCATGAACATCGAGCCGGATGCGCTGACAACGGGCGATAAAAATGAATTTGTGAATAATCAAGGCGAGGCAACAGGTGGCAGATCGTAATTTGCGCGACCTTCTTGCTCCATGGGTGCCGGGTGCACCGGAGCGAGCACTGCGGGAGATGACGCTTGACAGCCGTGTGGCTGCATCGGGCGATCTCTTTGTCGCAGTATTGGGTCATCAGGCGGACGGGCGTCGGTATATCCCGCAGGCGATAGCGCAAGGTGTGGCTGCCATTATTGCAGAAGCAAAAGATGAAGCTACTGATGGTGAAATCCGTGAAATGCACGGCGTTCCGGTCATCTATCTCAGTCAGCTTAACGAACGTTTATCTGCACTGGCAGGCCGTTTTTACCACGAGCCTTCTGAGAAAATGCGTCTGGTCGGTGTGACCGGGACCAACGGTAAAACTACCACCACCCAATTGCTGGCACAGTGGAGCCAACTGCTTGGCGAAACCAGCGCGGTAATGGGAACAGTAGGCAATGGCCTGCTGGGCAAAGTGATCCCGACGGAAAATACCACCGGTTCAGCAGTTGATGTCCAGCATGTGCTGGCGGGGCTGGCAGCGCAGGGCGCAACGGTTGGCGCGATGGAAGTCTCTTCACACGGTCTGGTTCAGCATCGCGTGGCGGCGCTGAAGTTTGCCGCATCAGTATTTACTAACTTAAGCCGTGACCATCTCGACTACCACGGCGACATGGAACATTACGAAGCCGCGAAATGGCTGCTGTATTCCACGCACCATTGCGGTCAGGCCATCGTCAATGCGGATGATGACGTCGGTCGTCGCTGGCTGGTGAAACTCCCGGATGCGGTTGCCGTTTCGATGGAAGACCACATCAACCCGAACTGTCATGGTCGTTGGTTAAAAGCGGTTGACGTGAAGTATCACGACAGCGGGGCAACGATTCGTTTTACCTCCTCATGGGGCGACGGCGAAATTGAAAGCCGCCTGATGGGGGCGTTTAACGTCAGCAATCTTCTGCTGGCGCTGGCAACGCTGTTGGCACTGGGCTATCCGTTAGCTGATTTACTGAAAACGGCGACACAATTGCAGCCGGTTTGCGGACGTATGGAAGTGTTCAGCGCGCCGGGTAAAACCACCGTGGTGGTTGATTACGCCCATACGCCAGATGCGCTGGAAAAAGCGCTGCAGGCGGCACGTTTGCACTGTACAGGCAAACTGTGGTGCGTCTTTGGCTGCGGCGGCGATCGCGACAAAGGCAAACGTCCTTTGATGGGCGCAATCGCCGAGCAGTTTGCAGATGTTGTCGTGGTGACTGATGACAACCCACGTACCGAAGAGCCACGCGCCATTATTAACGACATTCTGGCGGGTATGCTGGATGCCGGACAGGCGAAGGTGATGGAAGGGCGCGCAGAAGCCGTGACAAACGCCATTATGCAGGCGAAAGAAAACGACGTGGTGCTGGTGGCCGGGAAAGGTCACGAAGATTACCAGATCGTTGGCTCGCAGCGTCTCGACTATTCTGACCGCGTGACCGCAGCGCGTCTGCTGGGGGTTATCGCATGATTAGCGTAACGCTCAGCCAACTGGCGGAGATCCTCCGTGGCGAACTGAAAGGGGCCGATCTGACCCTTGATGCCGTAACAACCGATACGCGTAAAGTGACGCCGGGCTGCCTGTTTGTGGCGCTGAAAGGCGAACGCTTTGATGCCCATGATTTTGCAGACAAAGCGCAAGAGAGCGGGGCGGGTGCGCTGCTGGTCAGCCGCCCGTTGGACACCAACCTGCCGCAGCTGATTGTTAAAGATACGCGTCTGGCGTTTGGTGAACTGGCGGCGTGGGTTCGCGCTCAGGTTCCGGCGCGCGTTGTCGCGCTGACCGGCTCATCCGGTAAAACGTCCGTCAAAGAGATGACGGCTGCCATTCTGAGCCAGTGTGGTAACACCCTATATACCGCGGGCAATCTGAATAACGACATCGGCGTACCGATGACGCTGCTGCGCTTAAACAACGATTACGACTATGCCGTGATTGAGCTCGGCGCCAACCATCAGGGCGAAATCGCCTGGACCGTCGGCCTGACGCGTCCGGAAGCGGCGCTGGTGAACAACCTGGCCGCCGCGCACCTGGAAGGCTTCGGCTCTCTGGCGGGCGTTGCGAAGGCAAAAGGTGAGATTTTTACCGGCCTGTCTGCGAACGGTATCGCCATTATGAATGCCGACAACAACGACTGGTTGAACTGGCAAAGCATCATCGGCGATCGCAAAGTCTGGCGCTTCTCCCCGAATGCGGCCAACAGCGACTTTTCTGCGACCAACGTTCATGTGACCTCGCATGGCACGGAATTTTCTCTGCAAACGCCGACCGGAAGCATTGATGTCCTGCTGCCGTTGCCGGGTCGCCACAATATCGCTAACGCCCTTGCGGCGGCGGCGCTTTCTATGGCGGTAGGCGCGACGCACGAGGCGATCAAAGCGGGTTTGAAAGATCTGCAGGCGGTACCAGGACGTCTGTTCCCGATTCAACTCGCAGAAAATCAGCTGCTGCTGGACGACTCCTATAACGCGAACGTCGGTTCGATGACCGCAGCGGTGCAGGTGCTGTCTGAAATGCCGGGCTATCGCGTACTGGTCGTTGGCGATATGGCAGAGCTTGGCGCAGAAAGTGAAGCATGCCATGTACAGGTAGGTGTTGCTGCGAAAGCAGCAGGTATCGACCGTGTACTGAGTACAGGAAAACTGAGTCAGGCAATTAGCGACGCCAGTGGCGTTGGCGAACATTTTGCGGATAAAAGCGCGCTGGCCGCGCATCTTAAAGCATTGATTGCAGAACATCAGGTCATGACGATTTTAGTGAAGGGTTCACGTAGTGCCGCCATGGAAGAGGTAGTACGCGCATTACAGGAGAATGGGACATGTTAGTTTGGCTGGCCGAACATTTGGTCAAATATTATTCAGGCTTTAACGTCTTTTCCTATCTGACGTTTCGCGCCATCGTCAGCCTGCTGACCGCGCTGTTCATCTCTTTGTGGATGGGCCCGCGCATGATTGCCCGCTTGCAAAAAATGTCCTTTGGACAGGTTGTACGTAACGACGGTCCTGAATCGCACTTTAGTAAACGTGGTACGCCAACCATGGGCGGGATCATGATCCTCACCGCGATTGTTATCTCCGTTCTGTTGTGGGCATATCCGTCGAACCCGTACGTATGGTGCGTGCTGGTGGTATTGATTGGCTACGGCATTATCGGTTTTGTCGATGACTACCGCAAAGTGGTGCGAAAAGATACCAAGGGCCTGATTGCCCGCTGGAAGTACTTCTGGATGTCGGTGATTGCGCTGGGTGTAGCCTTTGCGCTGTACCTCGCCGGTAAAGATACCCCGGCTACCGAGCTGGTGGTGCCGTTCTTTAAAGATGTCATGCCGCAGTTGGGGCTGTTCTACGTGCTGCTGGCGTACTTCGTGATTGTGGGTACTGGCAACGCGGTAAACCTCACCGATGGCCTGGATGGTCTGGCGATTATGCCGACCGTGTTCGTGGCAGCGGGTTTTGCGCTGGTGGCATGGGCGACCGGTAACATGAACTTTGCCAACTATCTGCACATTCCCTATTTACGCCATGCCGGTGAGTTGGTGATCGTCTGTACGGCGATTGTCGGCGCGGGGTTAGGCTTCCTGTGGTTTAACACCTATCCGGCGCAGGTCTTTATGGGCGACGTCGGTTCGCTGGCGCTGGGCGGCGCGCTGGGCATTATTGCCGTGCTGCTGCGTCAGGAGTTCCTGCTGGTAATCATGGGCGGCGTATTTGTTGTGGAAACGCTGTCGGTCATTTTGCAGGTTGGCTCCTTTAAGCTGCGCGGACAGCGCATCTTCCGTATGGCGCCGATTCACCATCACTATGAACTGAAAGGCTGGCCGGAACCGCGCGTAATTGTGCGCTTCTGGATTATTTCGCTGATGCTGGTGCTGATTGGCCTGGCAACGCTGAAGGTACGTTAATCATGGCTGATTACCAGGGTAAAAAAGTCGTCATTATCGGTCTGGGATTGACCGGGCTGTCATGCGTGGATTTCTTTCTGGCGCGTGGTGTGACGCCGCGTGTAATGGATACCCGCGCAACGCCACCTGGCCTGCATAAATTGCCGGAAGCGGTTGAGCGTCATGTTGGCAGCCTGAATGATGATTGGCTGCTGGCCGCCGATCTCATCGTCGCCAGCCCTGGTATTGCCCTGGCGCATCCTTCGCTGAGCGCCGCTGCTGATGCAGGGATCGAAATTGTCGGTGACATCGAGCTGTTCTGTCGTGAAGCGCAGGCGCCGATCGTCGCGATCACCGGTTCCAACGGGAAAAGCACCGTCACCACGTTGGTGGGAGAAATGGCGAAAGCGGCTGGTGTGAACGTGGGTGTTGGCGGAAATATCGGCCTGCCCGCGCTGATGCTGCTGGATGACGAACGTGAGCTGTATGTACTGGAGCTGTCGAGCTTCCAGCTGGAGACAACCTCCAGCTTACAGGCTGTAGCCGCCACCATTTTGAACGTCACCGAAGATCATATGGACAGGTATCCGTTTGGCTTGCAGCAGTACCGTGCGGCCAAACTGCGCGTCTATGAGAATGCGAAAGTGTGTGTGGTTAATGCCGATGATGCGCTGACCATGCCGATTCGCGGGGCGGATGAGCGCTGCGTGAGCTTTGGCATCAACATGGGTGACTATCATCTCAATTGTCAGCAGGGTGAAACCTGGCTGCGGGTGAAGGGCGAAAAAGTCCTGAACGTGAAAGAGATGACGCTTACCGGCCAGCATAACTATACCAACGCACTGGCTGCGCTGGCGCTGGCGGATGCTGCGGGTCTGCCGCGGGCATCCAGCCTGAAAGCGCTGACTACCTTTACCGGTCTGGCTCATCGTTTCCAGTTGGTACTGAATCATAACGGTGTGCGTTGGATTAACGATTCAAAAGCCACCAACGTTGGCAGCACAGAAGCGGCACTGAATGGTCTGCACGTTGACGGTACGTTGCACCTGCTGCTGGGCGGCGATGGGAAATCGGCCGACTTTACGCCGCTGCAACGCTACCTGACTGGCAACAACATTCGTCTGTACTGCTTTGGTCGCGATGGCGCGCAGCTTGCCGCTCTGCGTCCTGAGGTTGCGGAACACACTGAAACCATGGAGCAGGCAATGCGTCTGCTCGCACCGCGTGTGAAGTCGGGTGATATGGTGCTGCTGTCGCCAGCCTGCGCCAGCCTTGACCAGTTCAAGAACTTTGAGCAACGCGGTGACGTCTTTACCCGTTTAGCGAAGGAGTTGGGTTGATGCGATTCTCTCTCCCTCGTCTGAAAATGCCGCGCGTACCGGGACTGGGTGTCCTGGCGTGGATCTTCGCGGCACTTAAAGGCTGGGTGATGGCTTCGCGTGATAAAGACGCGGACAGCCTGATCATGTATGACCGCATGCTGCTGTGGCTGACTTTTGGTCTGGCAGCGATCGGTTTTGTGATGGTGACATCGGCATCAATGCCCGTAGGGCAACGTCTGGCAGGCGATCCCTTCCTGTTTGCTAAGCGTGACGCGCTGTATATCTTCCTCGCGTTCTGTCTGGCGATGGTGACGCTGCGTCTGCCGATGGAGTTCTGGCAGAAGTACAGCACGACGATGCTGATCGCCTCGATCATCATGTTGTTGATCGTTCTGGTGGTGGGGAGCTCCGTTAACGGGGCATCGCGCTGGATCGCGCTGGGGCCGCTGCGTATTCAGCCTGCGGAATTCACCAAGCTGTCGCTGTTCTGTTATCTCGCTAACTACTTGGTGCGTAAAGTCGATGAAGTGCGTAACAACCTGCGCGGCTTCTTAAAACCGATGGGTGTGATTCTGGTGCTGGCAGTCTTACTGCTGGCGCAGCCTGACCTTGGTACGGTAGTGGTGCTGTTTGTCACGACGCTGGCGATGCTGTTTCTCGCTGGTGCGAAACTGTGGCAGTTCATTGCCATTATCGGCATGGGGATTTCGGCGGTGGTGCTGCTGATCCTTGCCGAACCGTATCGTATTCGCCGCGTAACCTCCTTCTGGAACCCATGGGAAGATCCGTTTGGCAGCGGCTACCAGTTAACGCAATCGCTGATGGCTTTTGGTCGCGGTGAGGTTTGGGGTCAGGGGTTAGGTAATTCAGTGCAAAAACTGGAGTATTTACCAGAAGCGCACACCGACTTCATCTTCGCCATCATTGGGGAAGAGTTGGGTTATATCGGTGTGGTATTGGCACTTTTAATGGTATTCTTCGTCGCTTTTCGCGCGATGTCGATCGGTCGCAAAGCACTGGAAATTGACCACCGTTTTTCAGGCTTTTTAGCCTGCTCCATCGGGATTTGGTTCAGCTTCCAGGCCCTGGTAAACGTCGGCGCGGCAGCAGGTATGCTGCCAACAAAAGGTCTGACGTTACCGCTGATCAGTTATGGTGGTTCCAGTTTGTTGATTATGTCGACGGCCATCATGTTTTTGTTACGTATTGATTATGAAACGCGTCTGGAAAAAGCCCAGGCGTTTACACGAGGTGCACGATGAGTGGTCAACCGAAGCGATTAATGGTGATGGCAGGCGGTACCGGTGGGCATGTGTTCCCGGGGCTGGCGGTCGCGCACCATTTAATGGCCCAGGGCTGGCAGGTTCGTTGGCTGGGCACCGCCGATCGTATGGAAGCGGACTTAGTGCCGAAGCATGGCATTGAAATTGACTTTATTCGCATCTCCGGTTTGCGTGGCAAAGGTGTCAACGCGCTGCTTGCCGCCCCCGTGCGTATTTTTAATGCCTGGCGTCAGGCGCGCGCCATTATGAAGCAGTTTAAGCCTGATGTGGTGCTGGGGATGGGCGGCTATGTGTCCGGCCCTGGCGGTCTGGCTGCCTGGTCATTAGGCATCCCGGTTGTCCTGCATGAGCAGAACGGCATTGCGGGATTAACCAACAAGTGGCTGGCGAAGATTGCAACGAAGGTGATGCAGGCTTTTCCTGGCGCTTTCCCGAATGCGGAAGTGGTGGGTAACCCGGTACGCACCGACGTTCTGGCGCTGCCGTTGCCCGAAGCTCGTCTGGCGGGGCGTGAAGGCCCGGTTCGCGTGCTGGTCGTCGGGGGATCTCAGGGCGCACGCGTATTGAACCAGACGATGCCGCAGGTTGCCGCAAAGCTTGGTGACGCGGTGACTATCTGGCATCAGAGTGGCAAAGGCGCGCAGCAAACCGTTGAACAGGCGTATGCCGACGCGGGACAACCGCAGCACAAGGTCACTGAGTTTATTGATGATATGGCAGCCGCCTACGCGTGGGCGGATGTTGTAGTTTGTCGCTCCGGCGCGCTGACGGTAAGCGAAATTGCCGCTGCGGGTTTGCCTGCGCTGTTTGTGCCTTTCCAGCACAAAGACCGACAGCAGTACTGGAATGCGCTGCCGCTTGAGAAAGCGGGCGCCGCTAAAATTCTTGAGCAGCCGCAGTTTACTGTGGATGCCGTCGCGAACACCCTTTCCGGGTGGTCGCGAGAAACCTTATTAACCATGGCAGAACGTGCGCGCGCCGCATCCATACCGGATGCCACAGAGCGTGTTGCTAATGAAGTGAGCCGGGCTGCCCGGGCGTAATTGTGGTGATGCCTTTTGCATCGCATGAACTAAGAAGTTAATGGCTAAAGAATGAATACACAACAACTGGCAAAACTGCGTTCCATCGTGCCCGAAATGCGTCGCGTTCGGCACATTCACTTTGTCGGCATCGGTGGTGCTGGTATGGGCGGTATTGCCGAAGTTTTGGCCAATGAAGGTTATCAGATCAGTGGTTCTGACCTGGCGCCGAACCCGGTGACGCAGCAGTTGACGAATCTGGGCGCCACGATTTTCTTCAACCATCGCCCTGAAAATGTGCGTGATGCGAGCGTGGTGGTGGTATCCAGCGCGATTTCTGCGGATAACCCGGAAATTGTTGCGGCGCATGAAGCGCGTATTCCGGTGATCCGTCGTGCTGAAATGCTGGCGGAGTTAATGCGTTTTCGTCACGGTATCGCCATTGCCGGGACGCACGGTAAAACCACGACCACAGCGATGGTCTCCAGTATCTACGCAGAAGCGGGGCTGGATCCGACGTTTGTCAACGGCGGTCTGGTGAAGGCCGCAGGCGTCCATGCGCGTCTGGGTCATAGCCGTTATTTAATTGCGGAGGCGGATGAGAGCGATGCGTCGTTCCTGCATTTGCAGCCGATGGTAGCGATTGTTACCAATATCGAAGCCGATCATATGGATACCTACCATGGCGACTTCGAAAATTTAAAGCAGACGTTTATTAATTTCCTGCATAACTTGCCGTTTTATGGTCGTGCGGTTATGTGCGTTGACGACCCGGTGATCCGCGAGTTGTTGCCGCGAGTTGGTCGTCAAACCACAACCTATGGTTTCAGCGATGATGCTGATGTGCGCGTCGAAGATTACCAGCAGATTGGTCCACAAGGACACTTCACGCTGCTGCGTCAGGGGATGGCCGATTTACGCGTGACGTTGAACGCACCGGGCCGTCACAATGCGCTGAACGCGGCGGCGGCGGTGGCAGTGGCAACAGAAGAAGGCATTGAAGACGACGCAATTCTGCGCGCGCTGGAAAGTTTCCAGGGCACCGGACGCCGTTTTGACTTCCTCGGCGAATTCCCGCTGGAGCCGGTAAACGGTAAAGCCGGGACGGCGATGCTGGTGGATGATTATGGTCATCACCCAACGGAAGTGGATGCCACGATTAAAGCTGCTCGCGCGGGCTGGCCGGACAAAAATCTGGTAATGCTGTTCCAGCCGCACCGCTTTACGCGTACACGCGATTTGTATGACGACTTTGCCAACGTGCTGACTCAGGTCGATGCGCTGTTGATGCTGGATGTATACGCCGCGGGTGAAGCTGCGATTCCGGGGGCTGACAGCCGCTCGCTGTGCCGTACGATCCGTGGTCGCGGTAAGATCGACCCGATTCTGGTATCCGATCCGGCTCAGGTGGCAGACATGTTGGCGCCGGTATTAACCGGCAACGATCTGATTTTGGTGCAGGGCGCTGGAAATATCGGCAAAATCGCGCGTTCCTTAGCTGAAATCAAACTGAAGCCGCAAAACCCGGAGGAAGAACAACATGGCTGATAAAATCGCGGTCCTGTTAGGGGGAACCTCCGCAGAGCGTGACGTTTCGCTGAATTCCGGCGCGGCCGTACTGGCAGGGTTACGCGAAGGTGGTGTGGATGCTCATCCAATTGACCCAAAAGAGGTCGATGTCACGCTTTTGAAATCGATGGGTTTTCAAAAGGTGTTTATTGCGCTGCACGGTCGTGGTGGTGAAGATGGCACGTTGCAGGGCATGCTGGAGCTGATTGGACTGCCGTACACCGGTAGTGGCGTCATGGCTTCTGCGATTTCGATGGACAAACTGCGCAGCAAACTGTTGTGGCAGGGGGCTGGTTTACCGGTCGCGCCTTGGGTCGCATTGACCCGCGCTGAGTTCGAAAAAGGTCTTAGTGATGAGGTGGTTACGGAGATTTCTGCGCTAGGTTTGCCGCTGATTGTGAAGCCAAGCCGTGAAGGCTCAAGCGTAGGGATGTCAAAAGTTGAAGAAGAAAATGCTTTGCATGGTGCATTAGCATTGGCTTTTCAGCATGATGAAGAAGTACTGATCGAAAAATGGCTCAGTGGCCCGGAATTTACAGTTGCGATACTTGGTGAAGAAATTTTACCGTCAATACGTATCCAACCCGCGGGAACCTTCTATGATTATGAGGCGAAGTATCTCTCTGATGAGACACAATATTTCTGCCCTGCCGGTCTGGAAGTCGAACAAGAGGCACGTTTACAGGAATTAGTCCTGAAAGCGTGGACCACATTGGGCTGTAAAGGTTGGGGTCGCATTGACGTCATGCTGGACAGCGATGGCCAGTTTTATCTGCTGGAAGCGAATACCTCTCCGGGTATGACCAGCCACAGTCTGGTGCCGATGGCGGCGCGTCAGGCGGGGCTGAGCTTCTCGCAGTTGGTGGTAAGAATTCTGGAGTTGGCGGACTGATATGTCGCAGGCTGCGCTGAACACGCGAAACGGTGATGAAGAAGAAGTAAACTCCTCACGCCGCAATAATGGAACGCGTCTTGCAGGAATATTATTCCTGCTGACAGTGCTGTGCACCGTGTTTGTCAGCGGCTGGGTAGTGTTGGGATGGATGGAAGATGCGCAACGTTTGCCTTTATCGAAACTGGTGTTAACCGGCGAACGGCATTACACGCGCAATGACGATATTCGTCAGTCCATTCTGGCGCTGGGCGCTCCGGGAACCTTTATGACTCAGGATGTGAACATCATTCAGAGTCAAATTGAACGCCTCCCCTGGATTAAACAGGCGAGCGTCAGAAAGCAATGGCCCGATGAATTGAAGATTCATCTGGTTGAATATGTGCCCATTGCGCGTTGGAATGACCAACATATGGTGGATGCTGAAGGAAATACGTTCAGTGTTCCAACCGGTCGGGCCAATAAGCAGGTATTACCCATGTTGTATGGACCGGAAGGCAGCGCAAGTGAAGTGTTGCAAGGGTTCCGCGATATGGGGCAGGTGCTGGCTAAGGATAGATTCACCCTGAAGGAAGCGGCGATGACCGCTCGTCGTTCCTGGCAGTTGACGCTGAATAACGATATTAAGCTGAATCTGGGCAGGGGCGATACGATAAAACGTTTGGCTCGCTTTGTGGAACTCTACCCGGTTTTACAGCAGCAGGTGCAAACCGATGGCAAACGGATTAGCTACGTTGATTTGCGTTATGACTCAGGAGCGGCAGTAGGCTGGGTTCCCTTGCCTCCTGAGGAATCTAATCAGCAACAGAATCAGGCACAGGCAGAACAACAATGATCAAGGCGACGGACAGAAAACTGGTAGTTGGACTGGAGATTGGCACCGCGAAGGTAGCCGCTTTAGTAGGGGAAGTTCTGCCCGACGGTATGGTCAATATCATTGGCGTGGGCAGTTGCCCATCGCGAGGTATGGATAAAGGCGGGGTGAATGACCTTGAGTCAGTGGTGAAGTGCGTACAGCGCGCCATTGACCAGGCTGAACTGATGGCAGATTGCCAGATTTCCTCGGTGTATCTGGCACTTTCCGGTAAACATATTAGCTGTCAAAATGAAATTGGTATGGTGCCCATTTCCGAAGAGGAAGTGACGCAGGAAGATGTGGAAAACGTAGTACATACGGCAAAATCCGTACGCGTTCGCGATGAACATCGTGTTCTGCACGTTATTCCGCAGGAATACGCCATCGACTACCAGGAAGGCATTAAAAATCCGGTCGGTCTTTCCGGCGTGCGTATGCAGGCAAAAGTCCATCTTATTACCTGCCACAACGACATGGCGAAGAACATTGTCAAAGCCGTTGAACGTTGTGGTCTGAAAGTTGACCAACTGATTTTTGCCGGGTTGGCAGCCAGTTATTCCGTGTTGACGGAAGATGAACGTGAGCTGGGTGTCTGCGTGGTGGATATTGGTGGTGGTACAATGGACATCGCCGTTTATACTGGCGGGGCGTTGCGCCACACTAAAGTGATCCCTTATGCAGGGAATGTAGTGACCAGCGATATCGCGTATGCCTTTGGTACGCCGCCGAGCGATGCTGAAGCCATCAAAGTGCGTCATGGATGCGCGCTGGGCTCCATCGTGGGTAAAGACGAAAGCGTTGAAGTGCCAAGCGTAGGTGGTCGTCCACCGCGTAGCCTGCAACGTCAGACCCTGGCAGAGGTCATTGAGCCGCGTTATACCGAGCTGCTCAACCTGGTCAACGAAGAAATTTTGCAATTACAAGAACAGCTTCGCCAGCAGGGTGTGAAACATCATCTGGCGGCGGGGATTGTGTTAACCGGTGGCGCTGCGCAAATTGAAGGTCTTGCGGCCTGCGCACAGCGCGTGTTCCATACGCAAGTACGTATTGGCGCACCGCTGAATATCACTGGTCTGACGGATTATGCCCAGGAGCCTTATTATTCAACGGCAGTGGGGCTGCTTCACTACGGGAAAGAATCCCATTTGAGTGGTGAGGCTGAAGTTGAAAAACGCGTTACGGCATCAGTTGGCTCGTGGATCAAACGACTCAATAGCTGGCTGCGAAAAGAATTTTAATTTTTAAAGAGACCAACGCACATTAACGGTCTCAGGCGACAGGCACAACGGAGAGAGAAACTATGTTTGAACCTATGGAACTAACCAATGACGCGGTGATTAAAGTCATCGGCGTCGGCGGCGGCGGCGGTAATGCCGTTGAACACATGGTGCGCGAGCGCATCGAAGGTGTTGAATTCTTCGCGGTGAATACCGACGCTCAGGCGTTGCGTAAAACGGCGGTTGGACAGACCATTCAGATTGGTAGCGGCATCACCAAAGGTCTGGGCGCGGGTGCAAACCCGGAAGTAGGCCGTAATGCGGCAGACGAAGACCGTGAAGCTCTGCGTGCAGCGCTTGACGGCGCAGACATGGTGTTTATCGCAGCAGGCATGGGCGGCGGTACCGGTACCGGTGCAGCGCCAGTGGTTGCTGAAGTAGCAAAAGATTTAGGTATTCTGACCGTTGCTGTCGTGACTAAGCCTTTCAACTTTGAAGGTAAGAAGCGTATGGCATTCGCGGAGCAGGGTATCACCGAGCTGTCCAAACATGTGGACTCTCTGATCACTATTCCGAATGACAAGCTGCTGAAAGTGCTGGGTCGCGGAATCTCCCTGCTGGATGCGTTTGGCGCAGCGAACGACGTGCTGAAAGGCGCAGTCCAGGGTATCGCTGAACTGATTACTCGTCCGGGCCTGATGAACGTCGACTTTGCAGACGTGCGCACCGTGATGTCCGAAATGGGCTACGCGATGATGGGGTCAGGCGTGGCAAGCGGTGAAGACCGTGCAGAAGAAGCGGCTGAAATGGCTATCTCTTCTCCGCTGCTGGAAGACATCGATCTGTCTGGCGCGCGCGGCGTGCTGGTCAACATTACTGCGGGCTTCGACCTGCGTCTGGATGAGTTCGAAACCGTCGGTAACACGATTCGTGCCTTTGCATCGGATAATGCGACCGTGGTTATCGGTACCTCCCTGGACCCGGATATGAACGACGAACTGCGCGTCACCGTTGTTGCGACTGGAATTGGTATGGACAAACGTCCTGAAATCACTCTGGTGACCAACAAGCAGGTACAGCAGCCGGTAATGGATCGTTACCAGCAGCACGGCATGGCGCCGTTGACGCAAGAGCAGAAACCGGTAGCGAAAGTGGTTAACGACAATACGCCGCAAACCACCAAAGAGCCGGATTATCTGGATATCCCAGCATTCCTGCGTAAGCAAGCTGATTAAGAATTAGCTGGAATTTGGGAATTGTGGCTCTTTGTGCTAAACTGGCCCACCGAATGTATAGTACACTTCGGTTGGATAGGTAATTTGGCGAGATTATACGATGATCAAACAAAGGACTCTTAAACGTATCGTTCAGGCGACTGGCGTCGGTTTGCATACCGGCAAAAAAGTCACCCTGACATTACGCCCTGCGCCGGCCAACACCGGGGTCATCTATCGTCGCACCGACTTGAATCCTCCGGTAGATTTCCCGGCCGATGCCAAATCTGTGCGTGATACCATGCTCTGTACGTGTCTGGTCAATGAGCATGATGTACGGATTTCAACCGTAGAGCACCTTAATGCTGCTCTGGCGGGTTTAGGTATCGATAACATCGTTATTGAAGTTAACGCACCGGAAATCCCGATCATGGATGGCAGTGCCGCTCCGTTCGTTTATCTGCTGCTTGATGCAGGTATTGAAGAACTGAGCAGCGCCAAAAAATTTGTTCGCATCAAAGAGACCGTTCGTGTCGAAGATGGCGATAAGTGGGCTGAGTTTAAGCCGTATAATGGTTTTACGTTGGATTTCACCATCGACTTTAACCATCCGGCGATCGACTCCAGCACGCAGCGCTACGCGATGAACTTCTCTGCGGATGCGTTCATGCGTCAGATCAGCCGTGCGCGTACTTTCGGCTTCATGCGTGATATCGAATATCTGCAGTCCCGCGGCCTGTGCCTGGGCGGCAGCTTCGATTGTGCCATCGTTGTTGACGATTATCGCGTATTGAACGAAGACGGCCTGCGTTTTGAAGATGAATTCGTTCGTCACAAAATGCTCGACGCGATCGGTGACTTGTTCATGTGTGGTCACAACATTATTGGTGCATTTACCGCGTATAAATCCGGTCATGCATTGAATAACAAACTGCTGCAGGCGGTCCTGGCAAAACAGGAAGCCTGGGAATATGTGACCTTCCAGGACGATGCAGAACTGCCGTTGGCGTTCAAAGCACCATCGACCGTACTGGCATAACGACATACGCTGTCGCATAAATTCGACTGGTAAATCTGGCACTCTCTCCGGCCAGGTGAGCCAGTCGTTTTTTTATCTTCCGAGTGCAAACCACCTTATCTGAAGCGACTTTTTCCCCACAGGTAGATTAAAATACCGTTCGATCGCTGCTTTCTTAAGCATATTTACCCGCGACTTGCTGTCATTACTGCTGTGGTGCGAACGCATTAATGGTAAGATTTGTGCGCAAAAAATGGTTTTGCATTTGTAACCCCAAACGCAGGGTATATCAGGTGGCAATAACGTGAGTGGAATACTGACGCGCTGGCGACAGTTAGGCAGACGGTACTTCTGGCCGCATCTCCTGTTGGGGATGGTCGCGGCTAGTTTTGGCCTGCCCGCGCTCGGTAATGCTGCTGAACCTAATACTCCCGCGAAGGCGACCGCCAGCAATCACGATCAAGGTGCTAAAGTTAACTTTAGCCAGCTTGCTTTGCTGGAAGCGACCAATCGGCGCCCAAATTTTACCGTCGATTACTGGCATCAACATGCCATTCGTACGGTTATCCGCCATCTTTCTTTTGCCATGGCACCTCAGGCGTTGCCCGTTGCCGAAGAGCCATTGCCAATCCAGGCGCACCATCTTGCGTTACTGAATACGCTCAGCGCGATGCTGACGCAAGAAGGCACTCCGCCCGCGACAGTAAGTCGCGTGACATACGCACACTTTACCTCTCAGGCCGCGTTTAGCGTTCCGGTCTGGATCAGCCAGCTGCAGGGTATCCGCGCTGGTCCTCAACGCCTCAGCTAAAAAAGAACCTTCCAACTTATAATTTTTGACTCCGCACCGCGGGGCGTTTGAGATTTTATTATGCTAATCAAATTATTAACGAAAGTATTCGGTAGCCGTAACGAGCGTACGCTGCGTCGTATGCGTAAAGTGGTCAATGTCATCAATGCGATGGAACCGGAGATGGAAAAACTCTCCGATGATGAACTGAAAGCGAAGACCGCTGAATTCCGCGCCCGTCTGGAAAAAGGTGCCAGCGTTGAGAGCCTGATCCCGGAAGCGTTCGCAGTAGTGCGTGAAGCGAGTAAGCGCGTGTTCGGTATGCGTCACTTCGACGTTCAGCTGCTGGGCGGTATGGTGCTTAACGATCGCTGCATCGCGGAAATGCGTACTGGTGAAGGTAAAACCCTGACCGCGACGCTGCCAGCCTACCTGAACGCATTAAGCGGGAAGGGCGTACACGTGGTTACCGTGAACGACTATCTGGCTCAGCGTGATGCCGAAAATAACCGCCCGCTGTTTGAATTCCTCGGCATGACCGTTGGTATCAACATGTCTGGCCTGCCTGCGCCAGCCAAGCGTGAAGCCTATAACGCCGATATTACTTACGGTACCAATAACGAATACGGCTTTGACTACCTGCGTGACAACATGGCGTTTAGTCCGGAAGAGCGTGTTCAACGTAAACTGCACTATGCGCTGGTCGATGAAGTCGACTCCATCCTGATCGATGAAGCGCGTACGCCGCTGATCATTTCCGGCCCGGCTGAAGACAGCTCGGAAATGTACAAAAAAGTTAATAAAATCATCCCGCACCTGATCCGTCAGGAGAAGGAAGATTCCGACACGTTCCAGGGCGAAGGCCACTTCTCTGTTGATGAGAAAGCGCGCCAGGTTAACCTGACCGAGCGTGGTCTGGTACTGATTGAAGAGCTGCTGGTTAACGAAGGCATTATGGACGAGGGCGAGTCACTGTACTCTCCTGGTAACATTATGCTGATGCACCACGTGACTGCCGCACTGCGTGCGCACGTGCTGTTTACCCGCGACGTAGATTACATCGTGAAAGACGGCGAAGTTATCATCGTCGATGAACACACCGGTCGTACCATGCAGGGGCGTCGCTGGTCCGATGGGCTGCACCAGGCTGTTGAAGCTAAAGAAGGCGTAGAGATCCAGAACGAGAACCAGACGCTGGCATCTATTACCTTCCAGAACTACTTCCGTTTGTACGAAAAACTGGCCGGTATGACCGGTACAGCCGACACTGAAGCGTTTGAATTTAGCTCCATCTACAAACTGGATACCGTGGTTGTGCCGACTAACCGTCCGATGATCCGTAAGGATTTACCGGATCTGGTGTACATGACCGAAGCGGAAAAAATTCAGGCGATCATTGAAGATATTAAAGAGCGTACTGCAAATGGCCAGCCGGTACTGGTAGGTACTATCTCCATTGAAAAATCGGAAGTAGTGTCTAACGAGCTGAGCAAAGCGGGTATCAAACACAACGTTCTGAACGCCAAGTTCCACGCCAACGAAGCTGCAATCGTCGCCCAGGCGGGTTATCCGTCAGCCGTGACTATCGCGACGAACATGGCAGGTCGTGGTACCGATATCGTGCTGGGCGGTAGCTGGCAGGCGGAAGTTGCCGAGCTGGAAAACCCAACTCCGGAACAAATCGCGCAGATTAAAGCCGAGTGGCAGGTTCGCCATGACGCGGTATTAGCAGCCGGTGGCTTGCATATTATCGGTACCGAGCGTCACGAATCTCGCCGTATCGATAACCAGCTGCGTGGTCGTTCGGGCCGTCAGGGTGATGCGGGCTCTTCCCGTTTCTATCTGTCGATGGAAGATGCGCTGATGCGTATTTTTGCCTCTGACCGCGTGTCAGGCATGATGCGTAAACTGGGTATGAAGCCTGGCGAAGCCATTGAACACCCATGGGTGACCAAAGCAATTGCTAACGCGCAGCGTAAAGTGGAAAGCCGCAACTTCGATATTCGTAAGCAGTTGCTGGAATATGATGACGTCGCCAACGACCAGCGTCGTGCTATCTACACCCAGCGTAACGAACTGCTGGACGTAACTGATGTTAGCGAAACCATCAACAGCATCCGCGAAGATGTCTTCAAAGCAACTATTGATGCCTATATTCCGCCGCAGTCTCTGGAGGAAATGTGGGATATCCCGGGTCTGCAGGAACGTCTGAAAAACGACTTCGATCTTGAGATGCCGATTTCAGAGTGGCTGGATAAAGAGCCTGAGCTGCACGAAGAAACGCTGCGTGAACGTATCCTGGCAAACGCCATCGAAGTTTATCAGCGTAAAGAGGAAGTTGTGGGCGCGGAGATGATGCGTCACTTCGAAAAAGGCGTGATGCTGCAAACTCTCGACTCCCTGTGGAAAGAGCACCTTGCTGCGATGGACTATCTGCGCCAGGGTATCCACCTGCGTGGTTATGCGCAAAAAGATCCGAAGCAGGAATACAAGCGTGAATCTTTCTCTATGTTTGCGTCAATGCTGGAATCACTGAAATACGAAGTGATCAGCACCCTGAGCAAAGTTCAGGTGCGTATGCCTGAAGAAGTCGAAGCTATGGAGCAGCAGCGTCGTGAAGAAGCTGAGCGCTTAGCGCAGATGCAGCAATTGAGCCATAAAGGCGACGATTCTGCCGCGGCAGAAGAGCTGGCAGCACAAACTGGCGATCGTAAAGTGGGTCGTAACGATCCGTGTCCTTGCGGCTCTGGCAAAAAATACAAACAGTGCCACGGCCGTCTGAGCTAAGAAAATAACTTACTGAAAAGGCGCAGAATTCTGCGCCTTTTTTATGGACGATAAAGATGAAAATACTGCAAATCGCCGTCGGGATTATTCGTAATCATCAACATGAAATTTTTATCACCCAGCGTGCGGCTGATGCCCACATGGCCAATAAGCTGGAGTTCCCCGGCGGGAAAATTGAAGCGGGCGAAACACCGGAGCAGGCGCTGATTCGCGAGCTACAGGAAGAAGTGGGGATCACGCCGACTCAAAGCTCATTGTTCGAAAAGCTGGAGTATCAGTTTCCGGACAGGCATATCACTCTGTGGTTCTGGCTGGTTGAAAGCTGGGAAGGCGAGCCGTGGGGAAAAGAGGGGCAACCGGCGCAGTGGATTGCGCAAGATGCTCTGAATGCGCAGGATTTCCCGCCCGCGAATGCACCGGTCATTGAAAAGCTGATAGCTGGCTAATGGTGCTGTAGGCCGGATAAGGCAACGCCGCATCCGGCAAATTATGGCGGGGGCGCTACGCTTGCCCGCCCTACGTTTTAGTTCGTAGGCCTGATAAGCGCAGCGCCATCAGGCAAAACAACATAAAATGCCGGATGCGGCGTTGCCTAATCCGACCTACCGTTTTAGCAGAATTACTTCTGCTCTTCACTCCAGTCGTCGCTTTCTGACAGATCGCCAGAGCTTGGGATGCGTTTCTCTTCTGCGGCCCACTCTCCCAGATCGATTAACTGGCAGCGCTTGCTGCAGAATGGGCGAAACGGACTGACCTCAGCCCATACTACAGGCTTGCCGCAGGTTGGGCAGTTGACGATGGTTTGTTCAGACATGTTGACTCCTTAACAGCACGCCAGTTCAAAATCGAGGCGCTCAGGCACCTGACCATTCTCGCTATCCAGCGGCATAAAGCGGATGGCAAAACGGCTCTTATGACCAGAAATTTGCGGATAAAGCAGCGAATCAAGCGGCAGCTGTAAGCGCAGCAGATCTGCATCTTCGCCGTTGTCCTGATAAAAACCATTCAGGCTGGTTTGCTTACGAAACGGCGCTGAGTTGCGAATTAAATCCAGTACCAGCGACAGCGCCTGATTGAGCGGATTCAGGCTGGCAAGCCAGGTTTCAACCTGCGCGTCACGATGCGACTGTGCCAGGTGTAACCAGATATGCAGGGTCGGCAGATCGAAACTGCAGCACCCGCCAGGAATACTTAAACGCTGACGGACGAGACCAATCAGACGATCTTCGCGCAGCGTCTGTCCAATACGCGGGGCAGAAATCAGAATGCTGCCTGCACTTTTTAACTGCTGACGCAAAGAGTCGATTCTGCTTTGATCGACGCCGGGAACTTCGACCCAGGCCTGGAGTTTACGCTGCTGTCGTTCCAGTTCCTTGAGGAGTTCGGTGCGGACTTCGCCGCGTTCAAATACATCCAGTAAATCTCCGATATTGCGGAAAAAATGCAGAGCGCCGGCATGGTCAGCAATGGGCAAATTAACGGAGAGCTGTTGGATTAAAAACTCAATGCGCAGCCATGTGCGCATCTTCTCATTGAGAGGGTGTTCAAAAAGGACCTGGGTGTGCATTACGGTTTTTCCTGTGAGACAAACTGCGACGCGCATTGCAAATAGAGCGCGTGCAGGCGGGCGACATCCGAGGCGATGGCTTCCGGTGCGCCATTATTATCAATAACATCGTCTGCCACGGCCAGCCGCGCTTCACGCGTTGCCTGGGCAGCAAGAATTTGTTCAACATGCTCACGCGTGACGTCATCACGCTGCATGGTGCGTCTGAGCTGGGTTTCGGGGGTGACATCCACCACGAGTACGCGGTCGGCTTTTTTATACAGCGAATTTTCCACCAGCAAAGGGACAACCCATAGCAGATAAGGAGAGGTTGCTTGCTGAAACTGACGCTGCGTTTCCTGCTGAATAAGCGGATGGAGCAGGGCATTCAGCCAGCTTTTCTCCTCAGGATTGGAAAAAATGCGTTCGCGTAAAATGCGTCGCTGCAACGATCCGTCTGCGGCTATAACGTCGGAACCAAAATGTTCTTCGATCGCCTTAAGAGCAGGTGTGCCGGGTTCAACCACCTGGCGCGCAATAATATCTGCATCAATGACGTTTATTCCGAGGTCAGCGAACGCATTTGCAACGGTGCTTTTACCACTGCCAATGCCGCCGGTTAAGGCTACCGTATACCTCATAGATGCCGATCCTGGAGTTTAAGTTTGATTATCAAACAGTTAAAAGTTATGCGTGCGAAGGCGAGGCTGCTGCAGGATTAACCTACTATTCGCCAGGTAAATTTATGGGATTGTAGCGTAAAAAAAGAGAATTTCGCAGTCTTGCGCGGCATTGATTAGTGCGTATGATAGCGTCACTGGAGTTGTGAGTTTCGATTTTTCGCCATTAACCCCAGGAATCCGCACATGCGTATCGAAGAAGATCTGAAGTTAGGTTTCAAAGACGTTCTTATCCGCCCTAAGCGTTCTACTCTCAAAAGCCGTTCCGATGTTGAGCTGGAACGTCAATTTACCTTTAAGCATTCAGGTCAGACCTGGTCCGGCGTACCTATTATTGCCGCGAACATGGACACTGTCGGGACGTTTGCCATGGCAACGGCACTGGCATCCTTCGACATCCTGACCGCTGTGCACAAACACTATTCTGTTGAAGACTGGGCCGCCTTCATCGCAGAGAGCTCTGCCGATGTGCTCAAACACGTAATGGTTTCAACCGGTACGTCTGATGCAGATTTCGAAAAAACTAAACAGATTCTGGCGCTCAACCCCGCGCTGAACTTTATCTGCATTGATGTGGCCAATGGCTACTCAGAGCATTTTGTTCAGTTCGTGTCGAAAGCGCGTGAAGCATGGCCGACAAAAACGATCTGTGCGGGCAATGTGGTCACCGGTGAAATGTGTGAAGAGCTGGTGCTCTCCGGTGCTGATATTGTCAAAGTCGGCATTGGCCCTGGTTCAGTATGTACCACACGTGTAAAAACCGGCGTTGGCTATCCACAGCTTTCTGCGGTTATTGAATGCGCCGATGCAGCCCACGGTCTGGGTGGCATGATTGTCAGCGACGGCGGCTGCACGATGCCGGGTGACGTGGCAAAAGCGTTCGGTGGCGGCGCAGACTTCGTGATGCTTGGCGGCATGCTGGCTGGTCATGAAGAAAGTGGCGGCAAAATTGTTGAGGAGAACGGTGAGAAATTCATGCTGTTCTACGGTATGAGTTCTGAATCTGCCATGACGCGTCACGTAGGTGGTGTTGCACAGTACCGCGCCGCAGAAGGTAAAACCGTCAAGTTGCCACTGCGCGGCCCGGTTGATAATACCGCTCGCGATATCCTCGGCGGCCTGCGTTCTGCCTGTACCTATGTCGGTGCATCCCGTCTGAAAGAGCTGACCAAACGTACAACGTTTATTCGTGTACAGGAACAAGAAAACCGTGTTTTCAATAGCCTGTAAGAACAGCTAGTTCTGTGAAATGCCTGATGGCGTTACGCCGCCATCCGGCATTTGAATTTATCACACTCCGCTCATCGCATCTCCCAAATGGAAAATCGGTAAATACATCGCGACGACTAGGGTACCGATGATAAGCCCCGTAATGATCAGCAACGCAGGCTCAAGTAATGCAGCCAAATTCTCAGCCTGAGCCAGGGTTTTCTCGCCATGGTGATGCGCAAGATTGCGCAGCATTGCATCCAGCGAGCCGGAAGCTTCACCAGTTCTGACCAGCTGTATACACAATGGGCTGAATTCACCACTATTTTTAAGCGCTAACCAGATCGGTTTTCCAGCGCTGATATCCTGCTGAACCAGTGCTAAACGTTGCGACCAGAAAGGGTTAGCCAGCGTTTCGGTAACGCTCTCAAGACCCTGCAAAAAGGGAATGCCCGCATTTTGCGTTAACGCCAGAACAGTGAATATCTGCGTGAGTTTTTGCCCTCTCACCATCGGCCCTATGACCGGGAGGCTGAGCAGCAATTTCTGGCGAAGAATGAGCCAGTACGGTTTCTGCTTTATCAAATGATGTGTGGCAACTGCTACCAGGCCAAGTGCTACCGTCAGCCATCCCCATTGGCTGCTACAGTGTGCGATGGTAATAATCCAGTGAGTGAGCGCCGGTAGCGGGGTGTTGAACGTTTGGTAGATAGCGGCAAACTCAGGGAGTACAAACTGCAGCATCGCAAATACGACCATCACTGCCATTGTTATGATGATGATCGGATAGCGCAGGGCTTTTCTAACTTTATCAGCAAGTTGCTGTTGTTTCTTTTGCTGGTGGGCGAGTTCAAAACAGCAGTCGTCCAGCTTACCTGTAAGCTCTCCGGTGCGGATCATTGCCTGGTAAAGGGGCGGAAAAACGTGTTGCCATTGTGATAACGAGGTGGAGAGGGTAATGCCCTGTTCCATATCGTAAGCCAGCGTACGCAGTAGCGCCTGCCATTGACTGCTGGGATGCTGTTCAGCAAGCAGAGCTAGCCCTGTTGAGAGCGTTAACCCTGCCTTTAGTAATGTCGCCAACTGGTGTATGGTTTCGGCACTTCTTGTACGGCTCCAGTGCGAGGTTTTGACACGCATACGTTTAATGCGCAGCGGCGTAATCTGTTGTTTCTCAAGAGCCAGCTTCAATGACGGTCGGGTATCGGCCCATAGTGTGCCTTCCAGCGATTTACCTTCGTTGTTAATACCTTGCCAGCGCCAAAGCTGTTTAGTGGACATGAGGCATGCCCAGTACACGAATCAGCTCTTCAAATGTCGTTAACCCTTGCTCGACGGCCTGACAGCCATTCTCGAAAAGCGTTCTCATTCCTGATTGCTGAGCATCAGATTCCACTTCGTCTACGGATGTGCCACTGGCAATACTCTGACGTAATGCCGGAGTAACAGGGAGCACTTCAAACAATGCCGCACGACCATAAAATCCGTAATAACAATGTTTGCAGCCAGGGGCCTGCCAATTCGGTAGTGGTGTAGGCCAGACAGCTTTTGGGAGCGTGATAGGCGTACTCTGACGTTGTCGGCAATGGGGGCACAACTTTCTGACCAACCGCTGTGCAATAACGAGCGTCAGCGCGGAGGCGATCATCCAGCGTGCGACACCCATTTGTTGCAGGCGCACCAGCGTTTCACTGGTGGAATTGGTATGCAGCGTAGAAAGAACCAGATGGCCGGTTTGCGCGGCTTTAAGGGCTATTTCGGCCGTTTCGCCATCGCGGATTTCACCCACCATGATAATGTCGGGATCCTGGCGCAGCAGAGTACGTAAGACTCCCTGAAAAGTCAGGCCGGCACGTGGGTGAATTTGCGTCTGGTTGAGACCTGCGATCGGGATCTCTACCGGATCTTCCACGCTACAAAGATTCACATCCGGGGTGTTTCGGGTTTGCAGCGCACTGTACAGCGTGACCGTTTTGCCGCTTCCGGTAGGCCCGGTAACCAGAATCAGCCCCTGAGGCTGCTGCAAGGCTTGCGAAAATGCGGTCAGCTGCGCGTCTTGCATTCCCAGCGCGGCGATCTCCAGTGACTGATCGACCTGATGAAGTAGCCGCAACACGACCTTTTCGCCGTAGCGATAGGGCAGGGTGGCGATGCGAAACGAGACCGGCTCTCCTGAAATCTCAACGGTAAATTGTCCGTCTTGTGGAAGCCGATGCTCGGCGATATCCAGGCTGCCTAATACTTTTAACCTTGCGGTGATGGCAATGCCCATCTCGGTCGTGACTTCCGGTAAAGCGTGAAGCACGCCATCTACGCGTAATCTGATTCGATAGTGATTTTCCTCGGGTTCAAAATGAATATCAGAAGCCCGTTGCGTCAGAGCGGAATGAAACGTCTGATTCAGCAAGTCTGCTGCGCTGGCGCTGCTTTTCGTGACCACTGCCGGGAGCATTGTCTGAGGTGTATGTGTGTGGCCTTCCATTTGCTGACGTGTCCAGCAGACAATGTCGATGCGCCGGGTGGTGGCAAAATGCAGCGCATCCAGCAGCTCGTGTGATGGGGCGTCTACGACGGCGATATGCACCACTTCATTGTCTGCATCCAGTAATATTGCCTGATAACGTTGGCATAGCGCCGTAAGTTGGGTGGTGTTCATCTCTATTCCTTAGTGGGTATCAAAGCGGAAAACGTCTTCACAGGCCTGCTGCAATGCGCTGTCGTTCTGGATGACGCAGTTTCGGTTCCAACCGGTAATGCCGTTGGCATTGTCCCAACCTGGCGTCATGGTGATACTTAGCCCGTTCAGGCTTTCCTGCCCACTAAGACTGACAACTCCCTTTTCAACGCTCATGGCTGAGACGTAACGGGTAGTTGTTGGAGAGGGAATACCATTCGTTCCGGCATCGCAGGTATCTGTTCCGCCATGCTCCAGTGCACAGAGCTCAACTGCCGTGCGATAGGGGACAAAGGTTTGCAGCATGTCTGTCAGCGCGGCTTTGCGCAGATAGTTTTGATATGCCGGAATGCCGATGGCGCTAAGGATGGCAATAATGCCAATTACCACCATGAGTTCGATAAGTGTAAAGCCTCGTTGCTTGTTCATCGTTCGCTCCTTGAGTTTGCTGGCGCTACTTTGGCAAACCGACGGGAGGACGACGAGAGACAAAAAACAAAACGGGAAAGTGGGTTCAGAGGATTTTTACGAAATTACAGAGTCAGACAATGTATTTGCGAAGAGACTCGAAGAAACTGCCGGATGGAGGTGTAAATGCCGTATCCGGCTTACAGAATAAACTTGTGTAGTAGGCCCGATAAGCGAAGCGTCATCGGGCAATACAATCAGCAATTAGCGAAATCGCATGGAGAGATCGAGTGCGCGAACATGTTTGGTCAGTGCGCCAACGGAGATAAAGTCGACACCGGTTTCGGCAAATTCGCGCAGCGTTTCATGGGTGACGTTGCCCGACACTTCCAGACGCGCCTGGCCGTTGGTGCGTTTTACCGCTTCGCGCATTTGGTCAGTTTCGAAGTTATCGAGCATGATGATGTCGGCCCCGGCTTTCAGCGCGTCGTCCAGCTCATCCAGGCTTTCTACTTCGACTTCAACCGGCACATCCGGTTGCAACCAGAAGGCTTTTTCGACGGCCTGACGTACCGAGCCGGAAGCAATAATGTGGTTTTCTTTTATCAGGAAGGCGTCGGAGAGCCCCAAACGATGATTCGCGCCGCCGCCGCACAATACGGCGTATTTTAGCGCGGTACGCAGTCCCGGCAGTGTTTTACGCGTATCCAGCAGTTGGGTCTTGGTTCCCACTAACAGGTCGACGTATTTACGCACTTCGCTCGCTACACCTGAAAGCGTCTGCACAAAATTCAGCGCAGTACGTTCACCGGTCAGTAAAACGCGGGAAGGGCCGTCCAGTTCAAACAGCGGCTGATTGGCCTTTATGCTGTCGCCATCTTCGACATGCCAGGTGATGTTGACATCATCGCCAGCCAGCTGAATAAAGACCTCTTCCACCCAACGTTTTCCACAAAAAACGCCATCTTCGCGGGTGATTACGGTGGCATGGGAGCGCATGTCTTCGGGTAAAAGCTGTGCGGTAATATCGTTATTGGCATCAACTTCTCCGCCTAAATCTTCACGCAGCGCCTGAGCTACAGCGGCAGGGATATCCAGATTTATGCGTTCCAACAGCGCGTCACGTCGGTAGTCAGGGTTATAGCGGCGAGGCGGCATGATAAAACTCCAAATAGCTAACGAATCATAAGGTGGAAACATGCTACCCTGAACCAGATATGAGCACCACCAATAAGGAGATTCTGCATGTTGTTAGACGAGGGCTGGCTGGCAGAGGCGCGACGCGTTCCCTCTCCGCATTACGATTGCCGCCCGGATGACGAAAACCCTTCTCTGCTGGTGGTGCATAATATCAGCCTGCCGCCCGGCGAGTTTGGCGGCCCGTGGATAGACGCGCTGTTTACGGGCACGATTAATCCCAACGCCCATCCTTATTTTGCCGGGATCGCCCATCTGCGTGTTTCGGCCCATTGTTTGATTCGCCGTGACGGTGAAATCGTGCAATATGTGCCTTTTGATAAACGCGCCTGGCATGCGGGTGTGTCGAGCTATCAAGGGCGAGAACGCTGTAATGATTTTTCAATTGGTATTGAGTTGGAAGGGACGGATACGCTGGCCTATACCGATGCGCAGTATCAGCAACTGGCTGCCGTGACGAATACTCTGATTACGCGTTATCCGGCCATTGCTAACAACATGACAGGACATTGCAATATTGCGCCCGAGCGTAAGACCGATCCCGGGCCGTCCTTTGACTGGGCAAGGTTCCGCGCCCTGGTCACCCCCTCGTCGCACAAGGAGATGACATGACGCTGTTTACAACATTATTGGTGTTGATTGTTGAACGCCTGTTTAAGCTGGGTGAGCACTGGCAGCTTGATCACCGGATTGAAGCTTTTTTCCGCCGGATTAAGCATTTCTCGATGATGCGTACGGTAGGCATGACTCTTATTGCGATGGGAGTGACATTTCTGCTACTGCGCGCACTTCATGGGCTGTTGTTTAATGTTCCGTTGCTGGTGGCGTGGATCTTAATTGGCTTGCTGTGCATCGGTGCTGGCAAGGCGCGCCTTCACTATCACGCTTACCTGAACGCGGCTGCTCGCGATGATGCTCACGCCCGTGATGCGATGGCCAGCGAGCTGACGCTTATCCATGGGGTTCCGCCGGACTGCGATGAGCGTGAATTCTTGCGCGAACTGCAGAACGCGCTGTTATGGAACAACTTCCGCTTTTATCTGGCACCGTTATTTTGGCTGATTGTCGGTGGTCCGTGGGGACCTGTGACGCTGGTTGGTTATGCTTTTTTACGTGCCTGGCAGTCCTGGCTGGCGCGCTATCAGACACCGCACCAGCGTCTGCAATCAGGTATTGATGCGATCCTGCATGTGCTGGATTGGATCCCGGTGCGTCTGGCGGGCGTGGTCTATGCGTTGCTGGGACACGGCGAGAAAGCGCTGCCGGCCTGGTTTGCCTCGCTTGCGGATCTGCACACATCGCAATATCAGGTGCTTACGCGTCTGGCGCAGTTCTCGCTGGCGCGTGAACCGCACACCGATAAAGTCGAAACGCCAAAAGCCGCCGTTTCGCTGGCGAAGAAAACCTCGTTTGTGGTGGTGGTGGTTATTGCGGTGCTCACCATTTATGGGGCATTAGTATAGCGTTGTGCCGGATGGCGCTAACGCTTATCCGGCCTACAATGAAAAAACGTGTAGGCCCGGTAAGCGTTAGCGCCACCGGGCAGTGCAACGGTTTAGTTCGTATCAGCAGGCGGCACGCCAAAATCTGGCATGCCGTTTTCGTCCCAACGCACGAGCTTCAGACGAGTGTGGCGGTTTGGGTCGTACAGCGGATCGCCCTCGATTTCGGTGTAGTTTCTCGCGTGATACACCAGCACATCTTCACCTTCCGGCGTTTGTGTAAAGCTGTTGTGTCCTGGCCCAAACTGGCGGTTTTCATAACTGGTGGTAAAGACCGGGCGCGGTGATTTGTGCCAGTTCTGTGGGTTGAGCGGATCGGCGTTGAGGTCAATCCACAATAATCCCATACAGTAGTTCTCATCGGTGGCGCTGGCGGAATAGCTGATAAACAGCTTATCGCCATGAACCATGACGGCAGGACCTTCGTTGACCCAAAAACCCCGGCATTCCCAGTCATACTCAGGGTGGCTTAGCATGATCGGCTCGCCTTTAATCGTCCATGGATTTTCCAGCTCTGCGAGATAGATATTGGAGTTTCCGGCGATATCGGGAGACTTCTGCGCCCAGAGGTACCACTGTTTTCCCTGATGGTTAAAGGTGGTGGCATCAAGCGCAAAGGTATCAAACTGCGTTTTAATCTGACCTTTCTCCGTCCACTGCCCGGTCAACGGATCGGCGTCGGCACATTCGAGCGCAAACATGCGATGCTGGAACATCCCCAGCTTGTCGAGCGACTGTGTGTGGGTGGCAGCAAAATAGATGTACCACTTGCCTGCCAGATGATGGATTTCGGGTGCCCAGATGAGTTGGCTCATGGGGCCGCTTTCTGGTTTGCGCCAGACGACAACCGGGGCGGCGGTGCGCAACCCCTCCAGCGAGTCGGCCCGGCGTATCTCCAGTCGGTCATATTCGGGTACTGAAGCAATGAAATAATAGTGGCTACCGTCACGTAAGATAAACGGATCGGCACGCTGTTCAATAAAGGGATTTGGCCACTGATTCATTAGGCTTTCCTTACGGTTTCAGTCGTTTTTATATCGTGGTATTCATTCAGTTCACGGTAGTTGGCGCGGCGCTTTTCTAAATCTGTCTGGATTTGCTGCATAAACTCGCGGTCAACTTTAAGCAGACGAACCACGCCTGCGGTAATCAGGTAGCCTACGCCCGGTATGATGGTAAACAGCAGCATAATACCGTTAATGGCAGAGTCGCTTTGCGCTTTCGCCCCAGCGTCGTAGCCGTACCAGGATAGCAGGAAGCCGACCATCGCTCCGGCAATCGCCAGGCCCAGTTTCAGGAAGAACAGGTTACCGGAGAAGCTGATTCCGGTGATGCGTTTACCGGTTTTCCACTCGCCATAGTCATCGACATCCGCCATCAGCGACCAGTGCAGCGGAGAAGGAATTTGGTGCAGGATGTTGAGCAGGAAGTAGAGCACCATAATCATCATGGTGGCTTTCGGATCGAAGAAGTAAAACGCGGCAGAGAAAATCGCCAGGATAATATTGGTCCAGAAGAAGACTTTCAGTTTGCACCAGCGATCGGTTAATACCTTCGCCAGCATACTGCCGATCATCATGCCGACCACACCAAGACTGATAAACAGCGTTGCGAACTGCGTGCTTTGCTGCATAACCCAGGTCACGTAGTACATGGTGGCAGCCATGCGAATAAAGCCCGGACAGACGTTGCACAGTGTTAACAGCAGAATTTTTACCCACTGATCGTTCTTCCACACGTCTTTCAGATCGGCTTTTAAATCATCATTGGTCTGGACAGCAGGGCGTACGCGTTCACGGACCGTAGCGAAGCAAAACAGGAACATACACATGCCGATGAAAGCCAGAACCGCCATCGCCATCTGATATCCTTTGGCTTTGTCTTCCCCGCCGAACCAGTCGGCCATTGGCAGCAAGGTGAGGGACAGCAGCAGGGTTGCAATGCCTACCAACACAAAGCGATATGACTGGCAGGCGACGCGTTCCTTCGGATCGTTGGTGATGACGCTGCCGAGCGAGCAGTAGGGAATGTTGATCGCTGTATAAGTAATAGATAGCAGGAAGTAGGTAACGAACGCATAGATAACTTTGCTGTTATAGGTCCACTCAGGGGTGGTAAACATTAGTACGCTGAATAATGCGTACGGGAAAGCCATCCATAAAAGCCATGGACGAAATCGACCATATTTACTACGGGTGCGGTCGGCCATCGCGCCCATTATAGGGTCGGTAACGGCATCGATAACGCGTACTGAGAGCAGTAATACGCCGACCAGTGCAGGTGCCAGACAAAAAATGTCTGTGTAAAAATAGTTAACAAACAACATGATGGCGCCAAAGATGATGTTGCATCCGGCGTCGCCCATTCCATAGCCGATCTTTTCTTTCACCGTGAGCTTACTGGTTTCCATCAACTGCTCTCCATTAATGAGATATGGAGAGAATTATTGTCCGGCACTGGTGTTTTTGCGTTGCAGGATAACGCCGCTGATATGGACTAAACAGTCGTGAGTGGGAAAGTGTGAGACAGGTAACAACCCCCACCTGACGCAGGTGGGGGGAGGGGGGATTAATGCGCTTTAACCGCGCCGGCCGTTTTCTGTTTACACAGGTAGCCGATGCCAAGAATGGCAATCCATACAGGGATTAAGTATACCGAGATCGCCATGCCCGGCGTCATCAGCATAATCACCAGTACTGCAGCCATGAAAATCAGGCACACCCAGTTACCCAGCGGATAGAGCAGCGCCGGGAAGCGGGTGGTAACACCCTGCTGCTGTTTGGCTTTGCGGAACTTCATGTGCGCCAGGCTAATCATTGCCCAGTTGATCACCAGTGCGGAAACCACCAGCGCCATCAGCAGGCCAAAGGCGGATTCCGGTGCCAGGTAGTTGATCAGCACACAAAGAGCCGTCACCAGTGCGGAAACCAGAATGGTGTTCACCGGTACACCGCGTTTATCTACGTTCATCAGCGCTTTCGGCGCATTGCCCTGCTGTGCCAGACCGAACAGCATACGGCTGTTGCAGTATACGCAGCTGTTATAGACAGAAAGGGCGGCAGTCAGCACTACGATGTTCAGGGCATTAGCAACAAAGGTGTCGCCCAGCTCGTGGAAAATAAGGACAAACGGGCTGGTATCGGCCGTGACACGCGTCCACGGCATCAGGGAAAGCAGAACCGCCAGCGAACCCACATAGAAAATCAGGATACGGTAGATAACCTGGTTGGTCGCTTTGGGAATGCTTTGCTCCGGGTTATCCGCTTCTGCTGCGGTGATCCCGACCAGCTCCAGCCCACCGAAAGAGAACATAATAATAGCCATCATCATCACCAGACCGGTGAAGCCATGCGGCAGGAAGCCTCCCTGGTCCCACAGGTTGCTGACGCTGGCCTGCGGGCCGCCGTTACCGCTAAACAGTAACCAGCCGCCGAACAGGATCATCGCTACGACGGCAATGACTTTAATAATGGCGAACCAGAACTCCATCTCACCAAACACTTTCACGTTGGTCAGGTTGATGGCGTTGATCAACACAAAGAAGGCAGCCGCAGACACCCATGTTGGGATCTCCGGGTACCAGAACTGGATGTATTTACCCACGGCAGTTAGCTCAGCCATGGCAACCAGCACGTACAGCACCCAATAGTTCCAGCCGGAAGAGAACCCCGCGAAACCGCCCCAGTATTTATAAGCAAAGTGACTAAATGAGCCTGCAACGGGCTCTTCAACCACCATTTCACCTAACTGACGCATAATCAAAAAGGCGATAAAGCCGGCAATAGCGTAACCCAGAATAATACCCGGTCCTGCAGACTGGATAACGGATGCGCTACCAAGGAATAACCCGGTACCAATCGCGCCACCCAGCGCGATTAGCTGTATATGGCGGTTCTTAAGGCCGCGCTTGAGCTGATCGCCATGCTGTTGACTTTCCATCATGAAACCTCGTGTGTGGTTTTACTCTTCATATTTCGAGTGCTTATTTTTTGAACTACGCAGCAATGCGTGTGTAAGTTTGCAATTCCGTTTGTTGTATTAATTTGTTTACAGATGCTTTTGATGAAATGTTGCCTTAATACTTTTGTCTTGATCAGAATAATGATATGCGAGCGCGAATGCACCTGCTTTATGCGGGGAAGATGACGAGTTGAATAAAAAGAAACCATTTGTAAATGCGAGTTTATCTACCACAAAATTTCCATTTTGAATTTCTATTCAATAATAGTGGTTGATATATCGATAAATAAGCAGGTGAATCGGTTCAGATGAGATAATTTTTCGTTTCAATTCCGTTAAAACTACCCCGGGGTGGGTAAATTTAACATTTGTGCATAGTTACATGTTTGAAACGTTATTTCTGTAATGTTGTTAAAATATGCCTCCTTTACTGATTTCAATCAAAACCTGTATGGACAGAAGGTGAATACTTTGTTACTTTAGCGTCAAGAACATGAAATTGGTAAGACCAATTGACTCCGGGCAAATGGCTTAAGACAGGAAATCATGGCCTACAGCAAAATCCGCCAACCAAAACTCTCCGATGTGATTGAGCAGCAGCTGGAGTTTTTAATTCTTGAGGGGACACTTCGCCCCGGAGAAAAACTCCCACCGGAACGCGAGCTGGCAAAACAGTTCGACGTCTCCCGCCCCTCCTTACGCGAGGCGATCCAACGCCTTGAAGCGAAGGGCTTACTGCTTCGTCGTCAGGGCGGTGGCACTTTTGTTCAGAGCAGCCTGTGGCAGAGCTTTAGCGACCCACTGGTAGAGCTGCTCTCCGACCATCCTGAATCCCAGTTTGACCTGCTTGAGACGCGCCATGCGCTGGAAGGTATTGCGGCTTATTACGCTGCACTGCGCAGCACGGATGAAGACAAAACGCGTATCCGTGAACTCCACCATGCGATCGAGCTTGCTCAACAGTCCGGCGATCTTGACGGCGAATCTGATGCGGTACTCCAGTATCAAATTGCTGTCACCGAAGCGGCACACAATGTGGTGCTGCTCCATTTGCTAAGGTGTATGGAGCCGATGCTGGCCCAGAACGTTCGGCAAAACTTCGAATTGCTGTATGCGCGTCGTGAAATGCTGCCACTGGTTAGCAGTCACCGTACCCGTATTTTTGAAGCAATTATTGCCGGGAAGCCGGAAGAGGCGCGTGAAGCGTCCCACCGTCACCTGGCGTTTATCGAAGAGATCCTGCTGGACAGAAGCCGTGAGGAAAGCCGTCGTGAACGCGCCTTACGCCGTCTGGAGCAACGAAAGAATTAGTGATTTTTCTGGCAGAACGTTAACCAGAAGATGTTGTAAATCAAGCGCCATATAAAGTGCGCGGCAACTAAACGCAGAACCTGTCTTATTGCGTTCTCTGGCGAGAACGCAATGGGACAGGTTCCAGATAACTCAACGTATTAGATAGATAAGGAATACCCCCATGTCAGAACGTTTCCCAAATGACGTGGATCCGATCGAAACTCGCGACTGGCTACAGGCGATCGAATCGGTCATCCGTGAAGAAGGTGTTGAGCGTGCTCAGTATCTGATCGACCAACTGCTTTCAGAAGCTCGCAAAGGCGGCGTGAAAGTAGCGGCAGGTGCAGGGGCCAGCAATTATGTAAACACTATTGCCGTTGAAGATGAACCGGAATACCCGGGCAATCTGGAGCTGGAACGTCGTATTCGTTCTGCTATCCGCTGGAACGCCATCATGACCGTACTGCGCGCGTCTAAAAAGGACCTCGAGCTGGGTGGCCACATGGCATCCTTCCAGTCCTCCGCAACGGTATATGATGTTTGCTTCAACCACTTCTTCCGTGCACGCAACGAGCAAGATGGCGGCGATCTGGTGTACTTCCAGGGTCACATCTCTCCGGGCATCTACGCACGCGCATTCCTGGAAGGTCGTCTGACTGAAGAGCAGATGAACAACTTCCGTCAGGAAGTACATGGCAAAGGCCTGTCTTCCTACCCGCACCCGAAACTGATGCCAGAATTCTGGCAGTTCCCGACCGTATCTATGGGTCTGGGCCCAATCGGTGCTATCTACCAGGCTAAATTCCTGAAATATCTGGAACACCGTGGCCTGAAAGATACCTCTAAACAGACCGTTTACGCCTTCCTGGGCGACGGCGAGATGGATGAGCCAGAATCTAAAGGTGCGATCACCATCGCGACCCGTGAAAAACTGGACAACCTGGTCTTTGTTATCAACTGTAACCTGCAGCGTCTTGACGGCCCGGTAACCGGTAACGGCAAGATTGTTAACGAACTGGAAGGCATCTTCGCGGGCGCTGGCTGGAACGTTATCAAAGTCATGTGGGGCGGTCGTTGGGATGAGTTGCTGCGTAAAGACACCAGCGGTAAACTGATCCAGCTGATGAACGAAACCGTTGACGGCGACTACCAGACCTTCAAATCCAAAGATGGCGCATACGTACGTGAGCACTTCTTCGGTAAATACCCGGAAACCGCAGCACTGGTTGCTGACTGGACTGACGAGCAGATTTGGGCTCTGAACCGTGGTGGTCACGATCCGAAGAAAGTCTATGCTGCACTGAAAAAAGCGCAGGAAACCAAAGGCAGAGCAACTGTAATCCTGGCCCATACCATTAAAGGTTACGGCATGGGTGACACTGCTGAAGGTAAAAACATCGCTCACCAGGTTAAGAAAATGAACATGGACGGCGTGCGTTATATCCGCGACCGTTTCAACGTTCCTGTGACCGATGAGCAGGTTGAAAACCTGTCTTACATCACCTTCCCGGAAGGTTCTGAAGAGCACACTTATCTGCACGCTCAGCGTCAGAAACTGCATGGCTACCTGCCAGCTCGTCAGCCGAACTTCACCGAGAAGCTGGAACTGCCAGCTCTGGAAGACTTCGGTGCGCTGCTGGAAGAGCAGAACAAAGAAATCTCCACCACTATCGCTTTCGTTCGTGCCCTGAACGTGATGCTGAAGAACAAGTCGATCAAAGATCGTCTGGTTCCGATCATCGCTGACGAAGCGCGTACTTTCGGTATGGAAGGTCTGTTCCGTCAGATTGGTATCTACAGCCCGAACGGTCAGCAGTACACCCCGCAGGACCGTGAGCAGGTTGCTTACTATAAAGAAGACGAGAAAGGTCAGATCCTGCAGGAAGGTATCAACGAACTGGGTGCAGGCGCATCCTGGCTGGCTGCTGCGACTTCTTACAGCACCAACGATTTGCCGATGATCCCGTTCTACATCTACTACTCCATGTTCGGGTTCCAGCGTATTGGTGACCTGTGCTGGCAGGCAGGCGACCAACAGGCTCGTGGCTTCCTGATTGGTGGTACTTCTGGTCGTACTACGCTGAACGGTGAAGGTCTGCAGCACGAAGATGGTCACAGCCATATTCAGTCTCTGACTATCCCGAACTGTATCTCTTACGATCCGTCTTACGCGTACGAAGTTGCGGTCATCATGCACGATGGTCTGGAGCGTATGTACGGTGAGAAACAAGAGAACGTTTACTACTACATCACCACGCTGAACGAAAACTACCACATGCCGGCAATGCCAGCAGGTGCCGAGGAAGGTATCCGTAAAGGTATCTACAAACTCGAAACCCTCGAAGGTAAGAAAGGTAAAGTTCAGCTGCTGGGCTCCGGTTCTATCCTGCGTCACGTGCGTGAAGCAGCACAGATCCTGGCGAACGACTACGGTGTAGGTTCTGACGTTTACAGCGTAACCTCCTTCACTGAACTGGCGCGTGATGGCCAGGATTGTGAGCGCTGGAACATGCTGCACCCGATGGAAACTCCGCGCGTTCCGTACATCGCTCAGGTGATGAACGACGCTCCGGCAGTAGCATCTACTGACTATATGAAACTGTTTGCCGAACAGGTTCGTACTTATGTACCGGCTGATGATTATCGCGTACTGGGTACTGACGGTTTCGGTCGCTCTGACAGCCGTGAAAACCTGCGTCACCACTTCGAAGTTGATGCTTCCTACGTGGTTGTAGCGGCCCTGGGCGAACTGGCTAAACGTGGCGAAATCGATAAGAAAGTGGTTGCAGATGCAATCATCAAATTCAACATCGATGCAGATAAAGTTAACCCGCGTCTGGCGTAAGAGGTAAAAGAATAATGGCTATCGAAATCAATGTACCGGACATCGGGGCTGATGAAGTTGAAATCACCGAGATCCTGGTCAAAGTAGGCGACAAAGTTGAAGCTGAACAGTCGCTGATCACCGTAGAAGGCGACAAAGCCTCTATGGAAGTTCCGTCCCCTCAGGCGGGTATCGTTAAAGAGATCAAAGTCTCTGTTGGCGACAAAACTGAGACCGGCAAACTGATCATGATTTTCGATTCCGCCGACGGTGCAGCAGCAGCTGCACCTGCTCAGGCAGAAGAGAAGAAAGAAGCAGCTCCGGCAGCAGCACCTGCTGCCTCTGCGGCGAAAGACGTACACGTACCTGACATCGGCGGTGACGAAGTAGAAGTTACCGAGATCATGGTTAAAGTGGGCGATACCGTTGCGGCTGAACAGTCTCTGATCACCGTTGAAGGTGACAAAGCCTCTATGGAAGTTCCGGCGCCGTTCGCAGGTACCGTTAAAGAGATCAAAATCAACACGGGTGACAAAGTGTCTACCGGTTCCCTGATTATGGTCTTCGAAGTGGCGGGCGCAGCGCCTGCTGCTGCACCGGCTAAGGCGGCTGCTCCAGCAGCAGCGGCGGCTCCGGCTGCTTCCGGCTCGAAAGAAGTTAACGTACCGGATATCGGTGGTGACGAAGTTGAAGTCACTGAAGTGATGGTTAAAGTGGGCGATAAAATTGCCGCTGAGCAGTCACTGATCACCGTTGAAGGCGATAAAGCGTCGATGGAAGTTCCGGCACCGTTCGCGGGTACCGTGAAAGAAATCAAAATCAGCACCGGCGACAAAGTTAAAACCGGTTCTCTGATTATGGTCTTCGAAGTTGAAGGCGCAGCACCTGCAGCCGCTCCTGCACAAGCAGTTGCTCCGGCTCCGGCCGCTGCACCAGCGCCTGCGCAAGCCGCAGCTCCGGCCGCAAAAGCGGAAGGCAAATCTGAGTTTGCTGAAAACGACGCTTATGTTCATGCAACGCCGCTGATTCGTCGCCTGGCGCGCGAATTCGGTGTGAACCTGGCGAAAGTGAAAGGTTCTGGCCGTAAAGGTCGTATCCTGCGTGAAGACGTTCAGGCTTACGTGAAAGACGCTATCAAGCGTGCTGAAGCGGCTCCGGCTGCAGCAGCTGGTGGCGGTATCCCGGGCATGCTGCCTTGGCCGAAAGTGGACTTCAGCAAGTTTGGTGAAATCGAAGAAGTGGAACTGGGCCGTATCCAGAAAATCTCTGGTGCTAACCTGAGCCGTAACTGGGTGATGATCCCGCACGTTACTCACTTCGATAAGACCGATATCACCGATCTGGAAGCGTTCCGTAAACAGCAGAACGCCGAAGCTGAAAAACGTAAACTGGACGTGAAATTCACCCCAGTAGTCTTCATCATGAAAGCCGTTGCCGCAGCTCTGGAACAGATGCCGCGCTTCAACAGCTCCCTGTCTGAAGACGGTCAGCGCCTGACCCTGAAGAAATACATCAACATCGGTGTAGCGGTTGATACTCCGAATGGTCTGGTTGTTCCGGTCTTCAAAGACGTGAACAAGAAGAGCATTACCGAGCTGTCTCGTGAACTGACCGTGATCTCCAAGAAAGCGCGTGATGGCAAGCTGACCGCTGGCGAAATGCAGGGCGGTTGCTTCACCATCTCCAGCATCGGTGGCCTGGGTACTACCCACTTCGCGCCGATTGTGAACGCGCCGGAAGTGGCTATCCTCGGTGTCTCCAAGTCCTCTATGGAGCCAGTGTGGAACGGTAAAGAGTTTATGCCGCGTCTGATGATGCCGATTTCGCTCTCCTTCGACCACCGTGTAATTGACGGTGCGGATGGTGCGCGCTTTATCACCATCATCAACAACATGCTGTCTGACATTCGCCGCCTGGTAATGTAAGCGAAAAAGCCGGCCCGACGGCCGGCTTTTTTCTGGTAATCTCATGAAGTCAGTGAGGTTATTGTGCGAAAGACAAATCGGTTGCCGTTTGTTGTTTCAAAATTGTTAACAATTTTGTAAAATACGGGCGGATAGAACGACCCGCTGGACGACGGGTATAAATTAAGAGGTCATGATGAGCACTGAAATCAAAACTCAGGTCGTGGTACTTGGGGCAGGCCCTGCAGGTTACTCTGCTGCCTTCCGTTGCGCAGATTTAGGTCTGGAGACCGTCATCGTAGAACGTTACAGCACCCTTGGCGGTGTTTGTCTGAACGTCGGCTGTATCCCTTCTAAAGCGCTGCTGCACGTAGCAAAAGTTATCGAAGAAGCCAAAGCGCTGGCTGAACACGGTATCGTTTTTGGCGAGCCGAAAACCGATATCGACAAGATTCGTACCTGGAAAGAAAAAGTTATCACTCAGCTGACCGGCGGTCTGGCGGGTATGGCCAAAGGCCGTAAAGTGAAAGTGGTTAACGGTCTGGGTAAATTTACCGGGGCAAACACCCTGGAAGTTGAAGGCGAAAACGGCAAAACCGTAATCAATTTCGACAACGCAATCATCGCGGCGGGTTCCCGTCCGATCGAACTGCCGTTTATTCCGCATGAAGATCCGCGCGTGTGGGATTCCACCGATGCACTGGAACTGAAAACTGTTCCTAAGCGCCTGCTGGTAATGGGCGGCGGTATCATCGGCCTGGAAATGGGTACTGTGTACCATGCGCTGGGTTCAGAGATCGACGTGGTTGAAATGTTCGACCAGGTTATCCCGGCTGCCGATAAAGACGTGGTTAAAGTCTTCACCAAGCGCATCAGCAAGAAATTCAACCTGATGCTGGAAACCAAAGTGACCGCCGTTGAAGCGAAAGAAGACGGTATCTACGTTTCCATGGAAGGCAAAAAAGCCCCTGCCGAAGCTCAGCGTTACGATGCTGTGCTGGTCGCTATCGGTCGTGTACCGAACGGTAAAAACCTCGACGCGGGCAAAGCTGGCGTGGAAGTTGACGACCGTGGCTTCATCCGTGTCGACAAACAGCTGCGCACCAACGTGCCGCACATCTTTGCTATCGGCGATATCGTCGGTCAGCCGATGCTGGCACACAAAGGTGTTCATGAAGGTCATGTTGCCGCTGAAGTTATCGCCGGCAAGAAACACTACTTCGATCCGAAAGTTATCCCATCCATTGCATACACTGAACCAGAAGTTGCATGGGTTGGTCTGACCGAGAAAGAAGCGAAAGAAAAAGGCATCAGCTACGAAACCGCCACCTTCCCGTGGGCTGCTTCTGGTCGTGCTATCGCTTCCGATTGCGCAGACGGTATGACCAAACTGATTTTCGACAAAGAATCTCATCGTGTTATCGGTGGTGCGATTGTCGGTACCAACGGCGGCGAGCTGCTGGGCGAAATCGGTCTGGCAATCGAAATGGGTTGTGACGCTGAAGATATCGCACTGACCATCCACGCGCACCCGACTCTGCACGAGTCAGTGGGCCTGGCGGCAGAAATCTTTGAAGGTAGCATTACCGACCTGCCAAACCCGAAAGCGAAGAAGAAGTAATCTTCTCCCTTTTGTGAAAACGCCTCTTCGGAGGCGTTTTTTTTTGCCTGAAGCTACCCGTTATTTCGGGCAACATGCCGGGTGGCGCTAGTGCTAACCCGGCCTACGGCTTAACCTCGCTTTACGGTGCTACGGGTTGCCAGTTTTTATCCGGATGGAATGTGGTTAACGCTTGTGCTTTCTGCTGTGATTCAACACCGAGATCGGCCTGGTAGACTTTGTCTTCACCGTTAATCATAAAACTCATCACGCCGGTGTGATCGTAGCTAACGGGCCAGGCCACCATGGCAAAGCCGCTGGTTTTATCGGGAAGGATTCGGAAGCTATAGCCGTGATAGCCCATGCCCGGCTCCTGTGGACTGAAGGCTGGGCCAAGCGGGCTTGGCGCTTCGCCGGGCGAAACAGGCCAGTACAGACCATCCTTTTTCCCTTCAGAACTGACAATCTTTTGCGCGTATTTCTGGTTCATCGCAAAATAGCTCTGCTGAGCATCCACATAGGCGTGCAACGCCTCGATGGCAGCAAGTTCGTTGCGTCCAATCTCACGAGTCAGGATCTCTTCGGCCGCTTCCTTGATATCAAATTGCCAGCCTGAAGCGTTTTTGACGACCGGGATTGGCAGTTGCCAGTCGCTGTCCCCAACCACAAGATGCGCCGTATTGCCGTCGATAACGGTGCTATGGCGAACCTTCCAGTCGCGCAGGAAGCGGTCAACCGCATCAGGATCGACGCCTTCTGGCGGCAGAAAATCACGCCAGTTTTCCCCGAGCAGGTTGCTCATTGCACTTTCATTTTGCTCACTGATCGCGTTTGCCAGCGCATCGGTCGCCTGGTCTGGTGTGCTGAAGGATTGTTGTGCCATCGCGGTAGCCGAAACCATGAACAACACCATTCCACTGAGTAGTTTATTTTTCATGTTGGTTCCCTTAACGATGACGGAATTCACGGTGCTCAGCACGCCCGCCAGAAGGCTGGCGCGATGGCTGATTACGGGCGACCTGCCGGCTCTGGGCACCTCGCTGTTGCTGTGCCTGCCAGTTGGCGGAGCGACTGTCGTTACCGCTCAGCGCATTGGCGCGCGGCTGACTGGTTCGCTGTTGAAGATTGCGCTGTTGCACATTGCGTTGCTGCGCCGGTTGCGTGACCCTTTTCTCCTGTCGCTGTGCGACTGCCTGACGATTCTCACGTTGCTGTGTGCTTGTCCGTTTCGCGGTTTGTGGCTTGGTATCGTAACCGCGGTAGTTATTACGCTGTGAAATTTGCTTCAGCTGTTGGCTGGACGCCTGACGCTGAGCGTCTTTCGTGCCCGAGCGCGCTGTCTGTGGGAATGTTTTCCCCGTTGATTTTTCCATTTGGCTCATCGCAGCCTGGCGCTGGCTATCACGATTGACCGGTCTTTGCTGGGTCGAACTTAAGCCCGTAGCTGTGTTAGTGGAGTGGAAGCGGTTATTGAGCTGGTTATTTGGGTATGGCACACCCTCACGATAGGCCGGGTTATGCTGCCAGGTACGGTTGGCATCTGTCAGCCGTTGCCCACTGATTTTATTGAAGTTATCAACGTTAATGTTGATGTTGTTATCACCATTACGGTTATAGCCGCCATGGTTATCCCAGTCATCATTATGATGGTGATCATCGTCGTCATCCCAGTCGATGTTGCTGAAGATGGCATAGGTTGTGGCAACACCGAGGCTGAAGCCTAAACCGTTAACGAAGCTGTTGCCAAACTGCTCGCCGGGCGTTGGTGGCAGATAGGTTGGCGGATAGGCGGTATTCGGCCAGGTACCGTAAACCGTGTTCGGGTTATAGGTTGGAACGTACACCACCTGCGGATCGGCGGATTCAATCTTGATAACCGTTGGGCTTGTTGAGGTGGTCGTGGCTGTTGTGGTCGCTGAACTGGTCGTCGACTCGCTGGTGACGGTTTTAGCTGGCGCCGCTTTAGTCACGGTAGTAACGGTCTGTTGCGGTGTTGATTGCAACGCACCGGTCTGTTGCGCCAGCGCGCGCAGACGTTGAACGGAATCCATGACGTCTTTCGGCTGTGCGAGGAAAGCATCGCCCAGACTTTGTACCCACGGCGGATTTTCACCCATCAGCGACATCAACTGAGGAAAGGCAACCAGCGATTTCACGCTGGGATCCCAGGGTTGGCTGGCAACGGCCTGAATGGCGGCATCGCCCTGCATTTTGGGATTGTCTTTTGACCACTGTGCGGCCTGGATAACGTTAGCCGGATAGGTTGAGGCCATCAAAATTTGCGACAGCAGCGAGTCTGGATAGAGCGCGATAGGCGCAACCCACTGATCGATTTGTGCTGCCGAGTAGGTTGGTGCCGCGGCGGGTGCTGTTTGGTCGGCCGGGGCAGGGGCCGCTACGGGAGCTGGAGCCAATGCTGACGGTTGCTGTGCAACGGGAGCCGGAGCTGCAGGTTCCGTTGTGCGACTTTTAACGAACATCACGCCAGAGGCGGCAAACAGCCCGGCACTGCACAAAAGGACAAGCAGATGTGGCTTAAGGGGCAACTTCATAAAATGACTCCAACGAGACAAGCGCTGTGCCGTGAGGCGTTCCTGTTGCCGCGAGTATTATTCACCCGTGTTAGACAGTTTTGACTTTTATTGGGGATTCGCCCGGTAAGTCCGGAAAAAGAGTGTGAAGATTTATTACACAATTATATCTGATGGCGGGAAAATCGCTGGAATATTCAGCCGATCGCGCTTAAAAATCAACCGGTTCAGGGAGGTTTCAGGCAGCCTAAATTGCGTTGCGCCTTGTCGCTATACCATTCTTAACGATTCAGCCAATTTTTTATGTTGCTTTTTTGTAAACGGATTAACACTTAGTGAAAATCCTGTTATTGTGCCTTATGCGGTACCGGGCATTTACCCTACTAACTACTGTCTCACAGGAGCGTGAAGAGAATCGCCCATCTACAAAAGCGCCGCATTATGACAATGAGAGCGAGGAGATATCGTCGTGCTAGAAGAATACCGTAAGCACGTAGCTGAGCGTGCTGCCCAGGGGATTGTGCCAAAACCTTTAGACGCAACCCAAATGGCTGCACTTGTCGAGCTGCTGAAGACCCCGCCTGTGGGCGAAGAAGAATTCCTGTTAGACCTGTTGATCAACCGCGTTCCTCCTGGCGTAGATGAAGCCGCTTATGTTAAAGCTGGTTTTCTCGCCGCTGTCGCGAAAGGCGACACCACCTCCCCGCTGGTTACCCCAGAAAAAGCCATTGAACTGCTGGGCACCATGCAGGGTGGCTACAACATTCATCCGCTGATCGACGCGCTGGACGACGCAAAACTGGCACCAATTGCCGCTAAAGCGCTCTCTTCAACACTGCTGATGTTCGATAACTTCTACGACGTAGAAGAAAAAGCCAAAGCGGGCAACGAATATGCGAAGCAGGTAATGCAATCCTGGGCTGATGCCGAATGGTTCCTGAACCGTCCGGCTCTGGCTGAAAAAATCACCGTTACCGTCTTCAAAGTGACGGGTGAAACCAACACCGATGACCTTTCTCCGGCACCGGATGCATGGTCTCGTCCGGATATCCCTCTGCACGCGCTGGCGATGCTGAAAAACGCCCGTGAAGGTATCGAACCGGATCAGCCGGGCGTGGTTGGCCCGATCAAACAGATCGAAGAATTGCAGAAAAAAGGTTACCCGCTGGCTTATGTGGGTGATGTTGTCGGTACCGGTTCTTCGCGTAAATCCGCAACCAACTCCGTGCTGTGGTTCATGGGTGACGACATTCCTCATGTGCCGAACAAGCGCGGCGGCGGCCTGTGCCTCGGCGGCAAAATTGCACCTATCTTCTTCAACACCATGGAAGATGCGGGCGCACTGCCGATTGAAGTGGACGTGTCGAACATGAATATGGGCGACGTGATTGACGTTTACCCGTTCAAAGGCGAAGTACGCAACCACGAAACCGGCGAACTGCTGGCAAGCTTTGAGCTGAAAACTGAAGTCCTGATCGACGAAGTTCGCGCCGGTGGCCGTATTCCGCTGATCATTGGTCGCGGCCTGACTACCAAGGCGCGCGAAGCGCTGGGTCTGCCACACTCAGACGTATTCCGTCAGGCGAAAGACGTGGCGGAAAGCAGCCGTGGCTTCTCCCTGGCACAGAAAATGGTTGGCCGCGCCTGTGGCGTGAAAGGTATCCGTCCGGGCGCGTACTGCGAACCGAAGATGACCTCCGTCGGTTCTCAGGATACCACTGGCCCAATGACCCGTGACGAACTGAAAGACCTGGCGTGCCTGGGCTTCTCTGCTGATCTGGTGATGCAGTCCTTCTGCCACACCGCGGCCTATCCGAAGCCGGTGGACGTCAATACGCACCATACGCTGCCAGACTTCATCATGAACCGTGGTGGTGTCTCCCTGCGTCCGGGCGATGGCGTTATCCACTCCTGGCTGAACCGTATGCTGCTGCCGGATACCGTAGGTACCGGTGGTGACTCCCATACCCGTTTCCCTATCGGGATCTCCTTCCCGGCAGGTTCTGGTCTGGTGGCGTTTGCTGCGGCGACCGGCGTGATGCCGCTGGATATGCCGGAATCCGTTCTGGTGCGTTTCAAAGGCAAAATGCAGCCGGGCATCACCCTGCGCGATCTGGTTCACGCCATTCCGCTGTACGCGATCAAACAGGGTCTGCTGACCGTTGAGAAGAAAGGTAAGAAAAACATCTTCTCTGGCCGCATCCTTGAAATCGAAGGTCTGCCGGATCTCAAAGTGGAGCAGGCGTTCGAACTGACCGATGCCTCCGCTGAGCGTTCCGCTGCCGGTTGTACCATCAAGCTGAACAAAGAGCCGATCGTTGAGTATCTGAACTCTAACATCGTTCTACTGAAGTGGATGATCGCAGAAGGTTATGGCGATCGTCGTACGCTGGAACGTCGTGTGCAGGGCATGGAAAAATGGCTGGCGGATCCGCAGTTGCTGGAAGCCGACGCTGACGCAGAATACGCGGCGGTGATCGACATCGATCTGGCGGATATCAAAGAGCCAATCCTGTGTGCACCGAACGATCCGGACGATGCGCGTCTGCTGTCTGACGTACAGGGCGAGAAGATTGACGAAGTGTTCATCGGCTCCTGCATGACTAACATCGGGCACTTCCGTGCCGCTGGTAAGCTTCTGGATGCGCACAAAGGCCAGCTGCCGACGCGTCTGTGGGTGGCTCCGCCAACCCGTATGGACGCCGCTCAGCTGACTGAAGAAGGCTACTACAGCGTATTCGGTAAGAGCGGTGCGCGTATCGAAATTCCAGGCTGCTCTCTGTGCATGGGTAACCAGGCGCGTGTAGCCGACGGCGCAACGGTGGTGTCGACCTCTACCCGTAACTTCCCGAACCGTTTAGGTACCGGGGCGAACGTCTATCTGGCTTCTGCGGAGCTGGCGGCGGTTGCGGCGCTGATCGGCAAACTGCCGACGGCGGAAGAGTACCAGACCTATGTAGCGCAGGTAGATAAAACGGCCGTAGATACTTACCGTTATCTGAACTTCGACCAGCTGTCTCAGTATACCGAGAAAGCCGATGGTGTGATTTTCCAGACCGCGGTGTAATGCGCTAACGCGTTTTGTGTAAAAACACATCAATGCCCGGAGAAGTCTGCTTCTCCGGGCATTTTTATTTTTATTCCTTATACCCGCTACGCTTTTTTTCTGCCGCGCTGCTGCGATAATTACAGCAAGGCGCAATGCGGTATTGGCGCATTGCCGGGAGCAGAGGAAGACATTATGGATTACGAATTTCTGCGCGATATTACCGGAGTGGTAAAAGTGCGTATGTCCATGGGCCACGAGGTGGTGGGGCACTGGTTTAACGAAGAAGTGAAAGAAAACCTGGCCTTACTTGATGAAGTGGAACAGGCGGCGCGTGCGGTTAAGGGCAGTGAGCGCTCCTGGCAGAGAGCAGGGCATGAATACACGCTCTGGCTGGATGGCGAAGAAGTGATGGTCCGCGCTAATCAGCTGGAGTTCTCTGGCGATGAGATGGAAGAGGGGATGAGCTACTACGACGAAGAAAGTTTTTCTCTCTGTGGTGTAGAGGACTTTCTTCAGGTTGTGGCGGCATACCGCGAATTTGTGCAACAGCGTTAATTCATGCGGAGCCTGAGGGCTCCGCAAAACTATCTATTTAACGTAGGCCAGCAGGCTCAGAGAGTCACGTGCCAGCGCTTTGCATTTCTTTGCTGTTGGGATGCCGATACCGCTGAGATCGCGGTAGCTGTCTTCACCCAGCGCTTTCATATTGAAGGTGTCGTAATTACTCAGGTCCCACTGGTTTTGCTGGGCAAAAAAGACCAGTGCGCGACGAATCTGCCCATTAGGCAAATTCTGGTATCCACAGTCATTTTTCAGAAAAACAAAAACTGCCGTTAAATCGGCCATATCTTCGGCTTCGGACTCGCTGAGCGCGTAGCTATTTGCGCATACGGCCATCAGGCTGCCGAACAAAACTGTTCTGAAAAACGTCTTCATTGCTTCTACCACTGCATCACGGAATTTAAACGTTAGCATACTGCGAGCGAAGCGACGACCTTTATTATTAGCCGTTCACTTGACCTTCCCGTAAGGGGAAGACTTATGCTTAAAAGATAGCCTGCTTAAGCTGCTGAATATAAGGAAGTGATTATGCAACGTCGTGACTTTTTAAAGTACTCCGTGGCGCTGGGCGTCGCGTCAGCGTTACCTCTGTGGAGCCGGAGCGTATTTGCCGCAGACCGCCCTGCATTGCCCATTCCTGACCTGCTAACCGCGGATGCCTCAAACCGTATGCAATTGGTGGTGCAAGCCGGAAAATCGAGCTTTGCTGGTAAAACAGCGACGACCTGGGGATATAACGGCAATTTACTCGGACCTGCGATCAAGCTGAACAAAGGGCAATCGGTGACTGTGGATATCCATAATCAGCTTGCCGAAGAGACGACGTTGCACTGGCACGGTCTGGAAATCCCCGGTGAAGTCGACGGTGGGCCGCAAGGCATTATCCCGGCGGGCGGGAAACGTTCAGTGACCTTCACGCCGGATCAGCGCGCGGCAACTTGCTGGTTCCACCCGCATCAGCATGGAAAGACCGGTCGTCAGGTAGCGATGGGACTGGCCGGACTGGTGCTGATTGAAGATGAAGAGATTCGTAAGCTGATGCTGCCTAAGCAGTGGGGCATTGATGATGTACCGGTGATTATTCAGGACAAACAGTTCTCTGCTGATGGGCAGGTTGATTATCAACTGGACATCATGACCGCCGCCGTCGGCTGGTTTGGCGATACGCTGCTGACCAATGGGGCGATTTATCCTCAGCATGCCGCACCGCGTGGCTGGTTGCGTCTACGCCTGCTGAATGGTTGTAACGCACGCTCACTGAACATTGCGGCCAGCGACAATCGTCCTTTGTACGTCATTGCCAGCGACGGTGGACTGTTGGCGGAACCGGTAAAAGCGACCGAGCTTCCTATGCTGATGGGTGAGCGCTTTGAAGTGCTGGTGGATGTCAGTGACGGCAAAGCTTTTGATCTGGTCACTCTGCCAGTCAGCCAGATGGGGATGGCGATCGCGCCATTTGATAAGCCGCACCCGGTGATGCGCGTTCAACCGTTGCTGATTACCGCTTCCGGCACGCTGCCAGATTCGCTGACATCCATGCCATCGCTGCCGTCACTGGAAGGTCTGACGGTGCGCAAGCTGCAGCTGTCGATGGATCCGATGCTCGATATGATGGGCATGCAAATGCTGATGAAGAAATACGGTGCTCAGGCCATGGCGGGTATGGATCATGGGAAGATGATGGGCCATATGAATAATGACAATATGGGCCACGGCAATATGAATCATGGCAATATGAACCACGGTGAGATGGGGAATATGCAGCATGGTGATATGGGCAACATGAAGCATGGCGGATCGTTTGATTTCCATAACGCCAACCGGATTAATGGTCAGGCGTTTGATATGAATAAACCGATGTTTGCCGCGGCGAAAGGGCAGCACGAACGCTGGGTAATTTCCGGTCAGGGCGACATGATGCTGCATCCGTTCCACATTCACGGCACGCAGTTCCGCATTTTGTCTGAGAATGGCAAAGCGCCAGCCGCACACCGCGCGGGATGGAAGGACACGGTGCGGGTAGAAGGCGGCGTGAGCGAGGTATTGGTGAAGTTTGACCACGATGCGCCAAAAGAGCATGCCTATATGGCGCACTGCCATCTGTTAGAGCATGAAGATACCGGAATGATGCTCGGCTTCACCGTCTAAATAAATCGCGCTGTGCTTATCCGGCCTGCAGAAATCTCTCGTAGGCCGGATAAAACACTGTCTCTTTACAGCGTTTCATCGCACGACTCCCTCCTCCTGCAAATTCTGCTATTGCACATAAAGTAATCGCCTTTGGAGCCGATAATCATTGGGTACCCAATGTGAGTTCAATGGATGAAATACTATGATTAAAAATGTGCGCGTTATTACCGGCATTCTTCTGGTTCTCGCCATTTTCTGTTTGCTACAGGTCGTGACAGGAAGCTTTTTTTATTCTGCGGTAAACAATGATCGCCATAATTTCCAGAACTCAGGCACCCTGAACGCCCAACAGGAAAATCTGAGTGATAGCGTCAATACGCTGATTAAAACCCGGGTAACGGTAACCCGTGTAGCAATTCGTTTCTTAAAGAACCAACGCGATCCGGCCTCACTGGCGGCAATTGATACTTTGCTAAAAACGGCGAGTGAGTCTATGAAGAAGGCTGAGGGATACTTTGCGCATTATCAGTCATTGCCGCAGGTGTCGGGGCAGAATCCGCAAATTGCATCTGAAATGGAAAAACAGTATCGGCAGATGCACGACGTGATGGCGTTATCGATAGAGTATCTGCGCGCGAATAACTATCAAGCCTATGGCGATCTTGATGCTCAGAAGGCGCAGGATGAAATGGAAGCCAGCTATGACCAGTGGCGTAACGAAAATAACGCGCTGCTTCAGCACGCGGCGGCGGAGAATCAGCACAGCTTTACCCGCATGCAATGGACATTAGGGGCAATTGTCGTCGCTGTGCTCATCGTTCTGGGCATGATCTGGAGCGGGTTGCAGCATATGCTGCTTAAACCCCTGGCGCAGATTATGGAGCATATTCGCATTATTACCCGTGGTGATTTGACCCATCAACTCGACGTCCAGGGACGTAATGAAATGGGGCGTTTGGCGACGGGCTTAGATGAAATGCGACAGTCGCTGATTTCGACAGTCACGTCGGTGCGTAACAGCTCAGAAACGATTCATAGCGGTGCAGCGGAAATCTCATCAGGTAACAACGATCTGTCTTCGCGTACCGAGCAGCAGGCTGCTTCACTTGAAGAGACAGCCGCCAGCATGGAACAGCTTACCGCGACTGTGAAGCAAAATACGGACAATGCGAAACAGGCAACTCAACTTGCTAAGAATGCGTCTGATACTGCCGCACGTGGTGGACGGGTTGTTGATACTGTCGTGCATACAATGAGTGAAATTGCCGGTAGTTCACAGCAAATTGCGCAGATCACCAGCGTCATCGACAGTATTGCTTTCCAGACCAATATCCTGGCGCTCAATGCGGCGGTTGAGGCTGCCAGAGCAGGAGAGCAGGGCCGCGGATTTGCTGTTGTGGCGGGCGAAGTCCGTACCCTGGCAAGCCGTAGCGCTCAGGCAGCCAAAGAGATCAAGGCGTTGATTGATAACTCAACCCACAGCGTGGGGATGGGATCTCAGCAGGTGTCGGACGCGGGTAAAACGATGAAAGAGATTGTCGCTGCGGTTACCCGCGTGACGGACATCATGGGGGAAATCGCCTCCGCCTCGGAGGAGCAGAGTCGGGGGATTGAGCAGGTGAGTCTCGCGGTCTCGCAGATGGACAGTGTCACACAACAAAACGCCGCGCTGGTAGAGGAGTCTGCCGCCGCCGCCGCTTCGTTGGAACAACAAGCTGAACAGCTACGCCTGGCCGTGGCGGCATTTCGCATCACTCGCGATGCCTCCAACAGTGAGCATCGAAAACCACCTAAGGATACTCCACGAGCGACCTCCGCGGGGAGTTCGCCACAAGACCCACACTGGGAAACGTTTTAGCCACAGGCTGCCGTGCGCTCCTGGTGTTGATTAATAAGCGTACAAAAAAACGCCGCAAACGGGTTCTCCTGTGAACTATCAGAGGAACCCGCTCTCTTTACTGGTATACTTCATCAACTGAATTGTTTGTATGCTGTCGCAAGTTTTGTGGTTAGAGCGGGTCGCCGTCTGTCAGTCGGTGTATCAACGTAAGCGCTTTCTTTCGATCTGCATGATGTGTCAACTGATAAAAATCAGTGAGTTATAGGGTTTATGAAACATACTGTTGAAGTGATGATCCCGGAAGCGGAGATCAAAGCGCGTATTGCTGAACTGGGGCGCCAGATTAACGAACGTTACAAGGACAGCGGCAGCGATATGGTGCTGGTTGGTCTGTTACGTGGCTCATTTATGTTTATGGCGGATCTGTGCCGTGAAGTGCATGTCTCTCACGAAGTCGATTTCATGACGGCATCCAGCTACGGTAGCGGAATGTCTACCACGCGTGATGTTAAAATCCTGAAAGACCTGGATGAAGACATTCGTGGCAAGGACGTGCTGATTGTCGAAGACATCATCGACTCCGGCAATACGTTGTCCAAAGTGCGTGAAATTCTGAGCCTGCGCGAGCCGAAATCCCTGGCTATTTGTACGCTGCTGGACAAACCTTCTCGTCGTGAAGTGAATGTTCCGGTCGAGTTTATCGGCTTCTCAATTCCTGATGAGTTTGTGGTCGGTTACGGCATTGACTATGCGCAGCGTTATCGTCATCTGCCGTATGTTGGCAAAGTGGTGCTGCTGGACGAGTAACTGGCTGGAGCGCCTGATGGCGCTTCGCTTATCAGACCTACGGTGTAGGTTTGTAGGCCGGGTAAGGCGTCGCCGCCTCCCGGCAATGTCACATTATTTATGGTTGCTGTGTTTCTGACTCAGGTTAGATAAACCCTGGCGATAGCGCTGCTCCAGCGTTTCGCGGCTGGTGGCGGTGACGTCCAGATCGCGCAGCAGACCGTCATGAATGCCGTATGCCCAGCCGTGAATGGTCACTTTCTGACCGCGCTTCCAGGCTGAACGCATAATGGTTGAGTGGCCCAGGTTATAGACCTGTTCCATGACATTCAGTTCGCACAGGGTGTCCATGCGACGTTCCTGCGGCATTTCGCCCAGCAGTGAGCTGTGTTTGAACCAGATATCGCGGATGTGCAGTAACCAGTTATCAATCAGCCCCTGTTCTTTATTTTCAATTGCCGCCTGGACGCCGCCGCATCCATAGTGGCCGCATATAATAATATGTTCCACTTCCAGCACATCCACCGCATACTGAACGACTGAGAGACAGTTCAGATCGGTGTGAATAACCAGATTAGCAACATTACGGTGAACAAACAGTTCACCCGGTTCAAGACCGGTTAAACGTTCAGCGGGAACGCGGCTATCGGAACATCCAATCCATAGAAAACGCGGATTCTGGGCATGCGTCAGCGTTTCAAAAAATCCGGGATCCTCTTCTACCAGCATCTTTGACCATAGTGCATTGTTGCTGATGAGTGTATCTATGTCTTTCATGGAGTTGTACGACCCGAAGCCAGATAAATTCGATGGGCTAATATAGGGTAACTCCATCATTATTTAAACTATATATAAAATGTCAGAACGTAAGGTAAGTATAAAAACATGACCATTGCTCTGGAACTTCAACAACTTAAAAAAACCTATCCCGGTGGCGTTCAAGCGTTACGCGGCATAGATTTGCAAGTCGAAGCGGGTGATTTCTATGCGCTTTTGGGACCGAATGGCGCAGGAAAGTCCACCACCATTGGGATAATCAGCTCGTTGGTGAATAAAACCTCCGGGCGGGTGAGCGTCTTCGGGTACGATCTCGAAAAAGACACGGTTAACGCTAAACGCCAGCTTGGTCTGGTGCCGCAGGAGTTTAACTTTAACCCGTTTGAAACCGTGCAGCAGATCGTGGTCAACCAGGCGGGTTACTACGGTGTTGAGCATAAAGAAGCGGTCAAACGCAGCGAACTATATTTAAAGCAGCTCGATTTATGGGAAAAACGTAACGAGCGCGCACGCATGCTGTCTGGTGGGATGAAACGCCGTCTGATGATTGCCCGTGCGCTGATGCACGAGCCAAAATTACTCATCCTGGATGAACCAACGGCGGGCGTCGACATTGAGTTACGTCGTTCAATGTGGGGCTTTTTAAAGGATTTAAACGACAAAGGCACCACCATTATTCTGACCACCCACTATCTCGAAGAAGCGGAAATGCTGTGTCGCAATATCGGCATTATTCAGCATGGTGAGTTGGTGGAAAATACTTCGATGAAGAGCCTGCTCTCCAAACTGAAATCCGAGACTTTTATCCTCGATCTGGCGCCGAAAAGCCCGCTGCCGAAACTGGAAGGTTATCAGTACCGGCTGGTCGACACTTCCACGCTGGAAGTGGAGGTTCTGCGTGAACAAGGGGTCAACAGCGTCTTTTCTCAGCTGAGTGCGCAGGGCATTCAGGTATTGAGTATGCGTAACAAAGCGAACCGACTGGAAGAACTGTTTGTTTCTCTGGTTCATGAAAAACAAGGAGATCGCGCATGATGCAGCTTTACTGGGTTGCGCTGAAAAGCATCTGGGCGAAAGAGATCCACCGCTTTATGCGTATCTGGGTCCAGACTTTGGTGCCTCCCGTCATCACCATGACGCTCTATTTTATTATCTTTGGTAACCTGATCGGCTCGCGTATCGGCGAAATGCATGGCTTTAGCTACATGCAGTTTATTGTGCCGGGGCTGATTATGATGGCAGTGATCACCAACTCGTACGCCAACGTGGCCTCGTCGTTCTTTAGCGCCAAGTTTCAACGCAATATTGAAGAGCTGCTGGTCGCCCCGGTGCCGACGCACGTGATTATTGCCGGTTTCGTCGGCGGCGGCGTGGCGCGTGGCCTGTGCGTAGGCATTCTGGTGACGGCTATTTCACTGTTCTTCGTGCCGTTCCAGGTGCATTCCTGGGTCTTTGTGGCGCTCACGCTGGTGCTAACGGCAGTACTGTTCTCGCTGGCCGGATTGTTGAACGCAGTCTTTGCAAAAACCTTTGATGATATCAGCCTGATCCCCACCTTCGTGCTGACGCCGCTGACCTATTTGGGTGGCGTGTTCTATTCGTTAACGCTGCTGCCGCCGTTCTGGCAGGGACTGTCGCATCTGAACCCAATTGTCTACATGATTAGCGGCTTCCGCTACGGCTTCCTGGGTATTCATGATGTTCCGCTGGTCACCACGTTTGGCGTGCTAGTGGTGTTCATTGCGGCGTTTTACTTGCTGTGCTGGTACCTGATTCAGCGCGGACGCGGCCTGCGTAGCTAATTCTTTCTTCCTCTTCCTGGCCGGGAGAGGAAGACTTTTGATGCTTATCACCATTACCGATTTATCACCCTGATAAACTACTTGCCTGCTAAGGAGGTAGGCAATGTTAGGTTGGGTAATTACCTGTCATGACGATAAGGCACAGGATATGCTGCATCGTCTGGAGAAAAAGTACGGTCCGTTGGAGCAATGTCAGGCGGTAAGTTTCTGGCGTGGGCTCAGCTCGAATATGTTAAGCCGCATGATGTGCCATGCCCTGCATGCCACCGACTCAGGCGAGGGCGTGATCTTCCTGACGGATATGGCCGGGGCCGCGCCGTACCGCGTAGCCTCGTTAATGAGCCACAAACACCCCCAGTGTGAAGTGATTTCAGGTATCAGCTACCCATTACTTGAACGAATGGTTTCGTCGCGGGAATCAATGAGCAGTTCTGCGTTTCGCGATTGCATCGTCGCGCTTGGCGGCCCCGAAGTCTCCAGCCTCTGGCATCAACAACAAAAAAATCCCCCCTTCGTGTTGAAGCATGATTTGTATGAGTATTAATCATTGGTATTGATGGCGCTTTTGCTACAATAACCGAGGTTTCTCGCCTCGGTTATCTCAGATGGTTATGCGCGTTCTGTTTGTTCTGTTGCTCCTGTTCTCTGGCAGCGTCGCCGCGGCTTTGCCTGCTCGCTATATGCAAACCACCGAAGCGGCCGCCGTATGGGCGCAGATTGGCAATAAGATGGTGACGGTCGGGAATATTCGCGCCGGGCAGCTCCTTGCCGTTGAGCCCATCGCGGCAGACTATTACGAATTTACCTTTGGCTTTGGCACCGGATTTATTGATAAGGGACATCTGGAGCCGGTTCAGGGGAGGCAGAAAGTTGACGATGGTCTGGGCGATCTCAATAAACCGCTTAGCAATCAAAGCCTGGTAACCTGGAAAGATACGCCGGTGTATAACGCTCCAGATATCGGTAGCGCCCCGTTTGGCGTGCTGGCAGATAATCTGCGCTATCCCATTATCAGTAAGCTTAAAGACCGACTCAACCAGACGTGGTTCCAGATCCGCATTGGCGGCAGACTGGCTTATATCAGTGCTCTGGATGCGCAGGAAGACAACGGCATCCCGGTGTTAACGTATCACCATATTCTTCGCGATGAAGAGAATACCCGCTTTCGCCATACCTCCACGACGACCTCCGTACGTGCCTTCAGTAACCAGATGGCCTGGCTCCAGGACCGCGGCTACACCACATTGACGATGTATCAACTGGAAGGCTATGTACGCAACAATATGAACCTCCCGGCGCGGGCGGTGGTGCTGACGTTCGACGATGGCCTGAAGTCGGTGAGTCGTTATGCTTACCCGATTCTGAAGCAGTATGGCTTTAAAGCCACGGCGTTTATCATTAGCTCACGTATCAAGCGTCACCCGCAGAAGTGGGATCCGAAATCGCTGCAGTTTATGAGCCTTTCTGAACTGAACGAGATCCGCGACGTGTTCGACTTCCAGTCGCATACTCATTTCCTGCACCGTGTGGATGCCAATCACCGGCCAATCCTGCTGAGTCGAAGCTATCACAACATTCTGTTTGATTTTGCCCGTTCTCGCCGGGCGCTGTCCCAGTTCAATCCTCACGTCCAGTATCTTTCGTATCCGTTTGGCGGCTATAACACTACGGCGGTACAGGCGGCGAGCGACGCTGGTTTTCATCTGGCGGTGACGACGGTGAAAGGGAAGGTGAAGCCGGGGGATAATCCGTTCTTACTGAAGCGTTTGTATATTTTAAGAACGGATTCTCTCGAGACGATGGCGCGGCTGATCAGCAACCAGCCGCAGGGGTAAGATGTTTATTCGTAGCTGACGGTGAACGTGGCCGCATTTTCGAAAGTGCCGGCTTTAACCGTACCCAGTTTCTTTAACTGTCCGGTGAACGGAATGGAGTAACTTTCATGATACCAATCGGCATCGCCTGAAAATTCTACACCAAATGCTTCGGTACCATCAAATTTGACTGAATGCCAGTTGCCGTTTACCTGTGCGGCAAGTGCGACACCAATGCCTTCAGCGGTGCCACTCGCTCCATTGGTCAAATAATTGCCTGAAGCATCGCTTGGGCCATTTACTGTTATGGAGAATTTGTTCATCGAGCACTGGAATAAATCGAGTGTAAAGGTTCTCTTTTCCGTTGTGTCACCGCTGCTAAAATCGGACGTGTAGAAATCACCAAAGTTAACGGTGTGATTATAAGCATCGCCATTGACGCCGTAGCTTCGGCAAGTGGGTTCGGCTAATGTGAATAACACCGAACCACTGCTGATATTCATCGTGACTTTATTTGCGTACAGCGTTCCCATCTGCATAGAACCGATGGTGCCGCCTATGGCCCTTACCTGCGTCTGCCCTGGATGAGGACGGTATTCCGGGGTCTGGTACAGCGTGAAAAAGACATCCCAGTTTTTTTCACTCCCTTTATAACCTGCACTGGAAGCGCTACTTTTTCTTGTCGTTCCCAGAGGGGGCAGGTTTAAATACAGTTGCTGACCGCCAAGGCAGTTACTCGTACATCTGACCTCATAGGTATAAACAATACCTGGGACGTTGGTTTTTAGTAGCCCAACCGTCTCACCGCTAGTGTATGTTGCCGTGTAGGTGGCATCCACCATACTGGCATCGGGTGGAAATAATTCAATGACGTTATTGGAACCTTCAACAGGGCACGTTATTACGTCACTCATACCGGAAAACAGCAGAGAACTTTCTGGGTTGACATCAGTGAAGGGTTCCGGCAGCGTCAGGCCACCTATTGCCCCAATAGCCTGGTTGCTCGTCCAGACATCAGGCAGTGTAATCGTATAATTTTTACTGAACCAACAGTTATACGCCAGTGCCTGTCCTGCAAATGTAGAGAGCACACAGAAGAGTAACGGCAGTAAATAACGCAATTTCATCATAAATCCCTTTATTGATAGGTAACGTCGACCACCACATTACTGGTGATGACTCCGTTGCCTACGTCGCCGGTGTTCTGATAACGGGCGTAAAACGCGTAATCCGCAGGAAAGCGCGGTTCGGCTTTCCCGGAAAGGTCATACACCACATCGGAACTGCCATCATCGTTCAATACATTGGTATGGAACGCTTCAGAAAAAACCACTACCCCAACGTTACTGGCCTGGCCGCTGGTGGCATTATTGGCAAACACGCGTTTGTTAAGCGGGTCAATACCAAATTGCGGCGTAAACTGAAAATGAACCTGCTGGCTGTTGTTGCTTTCTGCACCGGAAATATCGCAGCTCACCACCTGAATGATAAACGGCGTACCGCCTGCGTCGGTCTCTGGTTGCAGGCGGTTGCTGTTATCTGCGTTGTAAAACCAGTCTTGAGACACTGTGGGCAACGTCACATCACTACCGTCTTTTAAATTTATCTGGCAAGTATTCGCAAGGATCCTGGCCGTAAAATTCACGTTCACTCCGCTGTCCTCCGCCGGACTGACAGCAGACCATAGCCCTGCTGTCAGCGCAGCCAGTAAAACGAAGGCTGATTGTGTAGAAAGGAGTCTCTGTTGCATTGTTGCCCATCCATGGCTTATTCGTAACTTATTGAAAAGGTAATGGGTGCAGTAGCTGTGCCGACGCCAATGTCTGATGCCGTTTTACCGTTTGCCAGTACCAGTGTGGCGTACATATCAAAGGTGACGCTAGTGCTTAATCTGCTGGCACCAAAGCTATGGTGGATCGTGTCATCACCTCCCGTGGGGGTCATAGCACAGTTAAGCGGATGCGGTGTTTTCTGTGAGCTGTGCTCTTCCTGATGTATTTGTATGGAGGTGTTGGTATTTGTCGCGTCGTTAGTGGGGTAATTGGTGCTGTCGCAGGTGCCGCCGGTTGCCTGCGCGGTAATATAAATATCGGACACCCCCGCACACTCTTTGAATGCGATGTAAAACGGTTTTTTGGCCGCATCTGTCCCAACATCATTTTTATAGATATTGCCAATATCCACGGCACTTGTCGCAGCGCCTGTTCCGTCCTGAACCTCAAAATTACATGTGCCAGAAATAAGTTCAGATGAAAACGTAATGGCTAATGAGTCTGTACCTGTCGTTGCGGCATAGCTCACCGTGCTGAATAACCCACCAGCCATCACCAGGGCGAGAAAAAGAGAATTAGATTTCATTGTAGCGCTCCGTAATATCATCGCTGGAATTATTCATAGTTAAAGTTAAACGTTGCGATCGCGTTAAACTTACCCGTGGTCAGACCGACTGTGGTGGTCGAGGTTGGAACTAAATGGGCAATCAAGTCCAGTTGCTTTCCATCACCCACTTCACTGGCTGTGTCCCAGAGAATCACTTCTGAACCGTCCGTGCTCGCGGTCGTACTCGTGAAGATGGTGAACGGTTGACCTGGTGCGCTGGCACGAGCAATCTTCACACCGACGCCTTTTGCGTCGCCATCGCTTGTGCTGCTGGGAACTAATACCTTGTTGCCGTTTTGGGTGCCTGTAATGGTCGTTTTAATGCTTTGCAGCGATGTTGGACAATCACTGGCCTTGATATTAAAGGCGGCGATAGTCGGGCCCGAGGTCGCGGTACTGTTTTGCTCATTGATGAGGTCACCCAACGTGACTTTGTGATCGGCGTCGCCAATGTAAACAGTGGCTGCGCCGCCCGCGGCACCATCATTAACCGCCATGTTGCAGGTCGTTGCCAGTATTCTGGCGGTAAACGTGACATCAAATTGACTTGGTGTCGCATGGGTTGTGAGAGGAATGGCAGAACCAATGGCCAACGCCAACATGGCGATCGGCAGACCACGGCAATATTTAACGTTTTGATGTGTCATTAAGGAAGCTCCCTGTAAAATAATGACTTATTGCATATGGCAGCGCTGACCATTCAGGACGGTGGTTAAACCCGCCTTGAGTGCGCTATCCGTAATTTTATAATGGACGGTACAGTCGCTATCTGCTTCGTTACCCCAGACCACCCGCAGATTGCCTTCTTCTTCCACGCCGCGCACATAGGCTTGTCCCGCCTGACCCACAACGCCAACCCGTTCGCCTTTCTCGCTCAGAACATCGGCACCCAGCGGGATAAAGCCCTTATCATCGCGCAATAATTCAAGGATGACCGAACGGCCTTCGTCAGTGGCAAACTCGACTTTTACCACTGCGCCATCGCGCGGTACGACGTTTTCACTGGTATTTTTCACTTCCACATCACGCTCCAGCGTGCTGATATTTAATCCCACGCGGTTTTCACGGTAGGCGGAGGCGTAAGGCATAAGCGCGTAACCGGAGCTATTCAACTCACCCTGTCCGTAGCCCAGTTTTGCGCCTTCGGCACCGCTGGCGTGAACGAGAATAATGGGGGCGTTGTTGTCTAATGAACCGGGTGACAGAGTTACGCCGCCTGAGTGCAGCACCATCCCGCCGTTATAGCTCGCGGAATACTGCCTGCTGCCATCGTCAGAGAACGAGGACGAAACAGAGAGCGGCCCGTATGGGCTTCGCCATGAACCATAGCCACTCACCTGATTCAGGTTACTATCATCATTGTTGATATTGTTGGCCGTGCTGATGGAGTAGTTAAACAACCCGTTCCGGGCGCTGCCGCTCGCGGAGTTATTGATATTGGCGCTGCCTTTTGTATCGCTATTTACGCTCATATTCAGCGTGTTGAAACCGGCAACACCTTTACCATCGCTGGAGAACACATCCAATGGGACGCTGATGCTAAAGTAGATACTATCGTCGCGCTCCCCTTCTTCGTCGTAGGAGCGTTGCACGGAGAGGCTATAACTGCCGTAGCGGAAGCTGTTGCTGTAGCCGATGTTATAGCTGGAGGTGTTACCACTGTTGTTCCAGTAATCTTCCCAGGAACCAGAGGCATAGAAAGAGCCGTAATTTTCCCCGTAAAAGTCCAGCGGTTGGCTAATGCTTACCTGATACTGGTTTTTTGTACGCTGATAGTTGCTGTAGAGCGCTTCGCTAGAGTCGTAGATGCTGCGATCGTCGCGACCATGTTTAATGTCGTCGTTAAGCTGCGCCGCATCGCTCAGGCTGAGATAATCTTTCGTTGAGAAGCGATATGCCGCGATGTTGAATGACGTGTCGGTCGCTTCGATCATTTTACTGTAGGTCAAACGGTAGCTCTGACCTGAGAGCGAGCCCAGATTCTCAATATCCGCCTGTGAGTGCGTGACGTCCAATGCAAAAGCACCGATACGCGTATTCATCGCGACACCCAACAATCCAGCGTAAAAATCCATATCGGTAAACTGCACGCCAGCATAACCGGTAAAGGTGTTATTGATGCCGTAATAACCGGTGGCATAGCCGACTTGGGGGGCATCATACAGTGAGTCATTGTTCAGCTCACCCGCGCCAAACTCCCAGCGTGTAGCTCCAGGACGCACCATTTGCGTCACAGAAGAGTAAGGCACCACAAAGGTATGCTTGCTGCCGTCAGACTCTTCAACGGTCACTTCGAGATCGTTACCAAAACCGGTGGTACTCAAATCATTTAATTCGAATGGCCCTGGCGGGACGGTCGTTTCATATATTTTTCGGCCGCTTTGCTCGACGCTGACTTTGGCGTTGCTGTTGGCGACGCCACGGATTACAGGCGAATAGGAGGTAGTCCCTTCCGGGCGCATGCGGTCATCGCTGTACAAACGCATCCCGCGAATACTGACGGAATCAAAGGTATCGCCATCGGTGTAGGTTTCACCCGCCACAAGTTGAGCGGATAGCACGGGAATATCGCGTTGGAGATAAATATCCTGGCTGGTGTACGATGTGCCATTGTCGCTATCCCAGTCCAGAGTGCCGCGAGAACGCAGATGCCATGCCCCCAAATTGAGGCCATATTGCAGGCCCGCATAGGCGGTATCCGTTGTATAACCATCGGTTTCCCGGTGCCAGCTGTTAATATTGTATGATAATAACGCTGCGGGAATACCCGCATCCCATAAAGACGGATCGACATAAGCCGGTGGACGCTTTAACACGTAAAGTTGTGGCACGGTCAATTCCAGAACCAGTTTTGAACTGTCGAAATTCACCGATGAGCTGGGGTAGATTTTTTTAATATCGACGCAGGTCGACTCGCCCATGCTATCATCTGGCACGGCTTTGATATCAATACCGGCTTGTTTAAGCAGTTGAGCCGTAATACAAGGCGTGGCGCGGGATGTGCCGTTGTCTTTAAACTCCACCTCTTGCGTAACGGTATTTATTCCGTTTAGGCTGATTTTGACCCGATAAATACCCGGCGGAACAGGGTTGCCCTGAGCATATCTGTTAACATCAACAGTGCTGCCCATATTCAATAAAAATTGCTCGTTAAATTCTACCTGTTCTTCAGTTTCAGGCTTAGTTGATTGCGTAGATGTATTTTCAGCTGCCTGAGTCGAAAGCGGGAATGTCGCGCTGATAGCGAGGCATAATAAAGAGCGTCGAAAAAACATAGCAACCCCAGAAAATAAATGAAGATGGTTCTTATATATGATGTTGTGTATTAACTCGTTTATTTTGTTACTTTAGATACTATTTTCTCGGTGCCGCCATAATCATTAATGGCGATATATTCCACTTCACCACTGGTCGTACTGCTAAGACCTTTTACTGGCATCGTTTCACTAGAGAAGGGTTTAATTGACTGTGTATTAATTTCATATTTTTTGTCGCCAATTTTAAATACCGCGCCAGAGATGGAAACGTTGTACGGGGAGTCATTACGGCCAACAACAGACAGCTTGCCACCTTGCAGCGTTTGTGACCATTTCACTTGTTTCATCGCTTCTTTAGCGGTGCCTTTCAGCCCATCAGGACGGAAAAATACCTTAATACGGGTGCGAAAAGCGAGCAGCAATTGGTTCTGGCCTTCACCTTCTTTTTGGGCTGATTTTTTGGGGATTTCCAGAACGTTAAACCAGAATAACGACTCCCGATCCTGTGCTAACGGTTGATTCAGATAGGTCACGCGGACAGACTGGCCTTTGCCAGGATCCATTCGCGTAATAGGCGGTGTTATGACAAACGGCAATTTTAATTCTTGTGGGCTGATATTTGCGCGTCCGTCGTCCATCCAGATTTGCAACAGCAGTGGGTTTTGACCCCGGTTAGTCATATTCACAATCACATCTTTCATGGATTGTTGGTAAACAATTCGCGTGCCGGAGATCACAACATCGGCGCTACTCTGAAAAGAGGCGAAACCAATAACTGCGGCTATAAGCGTTTTTAACCCTGTTTTCGTGTGTGAGCTGAACATCATGGGATCCACTTCCTGTTGGATTAGAAAGAAACATCCCCTGGAGTCGCCAAGGGATGTAGAAAGGCAACGGCCTTATTACTTATTCATAGCTAATGGTGTAAGTGGTATAAGCGGTAACGGTACCATCAGTCACGGCAGTATCTGTCTTGGTGTAGGCAACTTTATAAGTCAGTGAAGCATGACCGTTTGCATCTAACGGTTGTTTCTGGTCATTGTTTGCCTGACCCATTTTGACCTGGCTGTTGTCAGCGTTTTTCAGCACCAGTACAACGTTATCGGCTGCGCCTTCAATATTTTCTTGCGGGAACAACAGGCCGCTAGAGTCGGTAGTTGTGCCGTTAAACGTATTGAACTGTACGCTGATATTTTTCTGTGCGTCTGGAGTAACTGTACCAGGGCAAGTTACATCCATAGTGAAGTTAGTTTCACCGAGAACACTGGCTACGTCGTTATTAGAAGCACCAGTGAAGTCAGTAATGTCTACGGTTTTCAATGCAATTCTGAAATCTTCTTGATTCTGAGTCACTGAATCGGCCAGCATTTTAACAGTACAGGTATTCGGGTTTACCAGACCGTTAAACTGGATGTGACCAGCGTTGAGATTCTCTGCCATTGCAGAACCAGACATGATAGCCATTACTGCTACAGCCAGTGTGTATTTTTTAAATGCCATGATAATAAATATCCATATTGATTGATAGGGACTAAAGATATAATTTATATCTTTAGCTTCTTGCCGTTAAATATAACATCTAATTGAGTTATATATTAATTTTCGAGGAGTGTATTAGATGTGGGTTGTCAGCATCAAATTAGTTTATGTGTAATGATTTTTAAATTTTTCTAAAATAAATTCAATGTATGTTTGTGTTTTATTTTATTTGTTTTTTGGATAATAAGGGGAGGGGTGATGTTTTTATATCATATAATTTATTTCTCTCAAGTGTATTTGATATTTTTTATTTGAATATTATTTATTTGAGCATTATTTATGATGATTAACGTCTGTTGTTATGTTGATTTTTTGGGGGGCGAGACTTAAAAGGAGTCATGATTAATTGACTCCTTGTATATAAATTTTGAATGCCTGTTTTAGGCAACCTGTACCGGAATCGCTTTTGCTGTGCGCTTCATTTCGTTGTCACCTTCGAAGTAAGCCACTTTCGGACGCCATGTACGGGCTTCTTCGTCAGACATGGTGACGAAGCTTGCGATAATCACAATGTCGCCAACTTCAGCGCAGTGTGCCGCTGCACCGTTCACCGAGATGATTCTGGAGCCGCGTTCAGCCGCAATGGCATAGGTTGAGAAACGTTTACCATTGGTCACGTTCCAGATATCAATAGCTTCGTTTTCCAGAATACCTGAGGCATCAAGGAAATCCTGGTCGATGGCGCAGGAGCCTTCGTAATGCAGGTCCGCCTGCGTGACTTTTACGCGGTGGAGCTTGCCTTGCAGCATGGTGCGAATCATAACTTCTATACCCTGTCGTTTACCTTGGCTAAGCAGGCGCGACTGGCCTGCTTTGAGAAATCTTCAGGCAGTATTGCCCGATTTTTAACCCCTGTCTACTGGGCTAATGTAACGCTTTGATTATCGATCAGACGTGCCTGACCCAGCCATGCAGCGGCCAGAATCACCGCGCGTTTACTGGTTTCAGTCAACTCCAGCAGCGTGTCGGCATCACGAATCTGAATATCGTCGGCGCGGAAGCCTTTTTCATTCAGTTCTTGTTCGGCAATGGTAATAATTTCTTGCAGCTCACGATTACCCGCAATCAGCTTTTCAGCGATACCGTTCATCACGTTGTGCAGGCCTGGCGCAATTTTACGCTGTTCTGCCGTCAGATAACCGTTACGTGAGCTGAGGGCCAGACCGTCTTTGGCGCGAATAATCGGTACGCCAACGATCTCAATGTCATAACCCATGTCCGCTACCATTTTGCGGATCAGCGCCAGCTGTTGGAAATCTTTTTCACCAAAGCAGGCGATATCGGGTTGGATCAGGTTAAACAACTTGCTGACGATAGTGGAAACACCACGGAAGTGGCCTGGACGGCTGGCACCTTCCAGCATGGTAGAGAGACCGGGAACATCAACGAAAGTCTGGCCTTCCAGACCATGCGGGTAGATCTCTTCAACGGCCGGAGCAAAGACATAATCGACTTTACGCTTGTTCAGCTTTTCGCAATCTTCCTGCAGGGTACGCGGATAGCGCACCAGATCGTCCGGTCGGTCAAACTGCATCGGGTTAACGAAAATGCTGACGCACACCACATCAGCCCGCGCTTTTGCTTCATCGACCAGTTTCATATGGCCGTCGTGCAGGTTGCCCATGGTGGGAACCAGAGCGACGCGTTTACCTTCCTGACGCAGACGACGAATATGCTGGCGCAGCAGCGGCAGGGTTTCAATGATTAACACAACAAGACTCCTTAATGGAAACTGTGCTCTTCGCCCGGATAAACGCCGGACTCCACTTCAGCCATATACTGCCGCACTGCGGCGCGCATGTCGCCTGCTTCATTGAGGAAATTCTTCGCAAATTTCGGGATGTGGCCGCCGGTAATGCCAAACGCATCATGCATAACGAGAATTTGTCCGTCGGTGACGTTACCGGCGCCAATACCAATCACCGGAATCGACAGCGCTTCCGTGACGCGCTTCGCCAGCTCAACCGGCACGCACTCCAGCACCAGCAGCTGAGCGCCAGCGGCTTCTAAGGCCAGCGCATCATCCAGCAGTACCTGCCCGGCGTCGCCGCGGCCCTGAATTTTATAACCGCCGAAGATATTCACCGACTGGGGCGTTAATCCCAGATGGCCGCAAACCGGCACCGCGCGTTCGGTGAGCATTTTCACCGTATCTACCAGCCAGGCGCCGCCTTCGATTTTGACCATATTAGCGCCCGCGCGCATAACCACCGCAGCGTTTTCAAACGCCTGCTCCGGAGTGGCATAAGCCATAAACGGCAGGTCGGAGAGCAGTAGACAGTTAGGCGCGCCGCGACGCACGGCACGAGTGTGGTAAGCGATATCTTCAACGGTCACGGGCAGAGTGGAGTCATGCCCCTGAATCGTCATGCCCAGCGAGTCGCCAACCAGCATCACATTGATACCTTCGTCGGCAAATAACTTAGCGAAGCTGTAGTCGTAGGCGGTAATTGTCGCGAAGCGTTTTTTCTCTTGCTTGCATTTCTGCAGCAGTGAAATGGTGGTGGGTTTCATAACATTTCCTGATGATGAAAGTCATATTTATCGGCATTCTAACAGTCACATTCAGGGGGGCAATTGTTTTAAGCAATCGTTTGGCGCTAAAGCAGTAAACGCTAAAGGGGAGAAGATACTTTACCAGTGTGCAGGTTTTGCAGCACCAAGATGGGTGAGGTGCTGATGCAGGCTGATACCATCCGGAAAGATAAGCTCAGGGGCAATTTCGAATAACGGCCACAGCATAAAACCACGGTTTTTTATGTCGTAGTGCGGTACCGTCAGACGTTCGGTGTTAATCACCTCATCGCCAAACAGCATAATGTCGAGGTCCAGCGTTCGTGGCCCCCAGCGTTCGGCTTTGCGCACCCGGCCCTGCTGTAACTCAATACGTTGGGTATGATTGAGCAATTCTTCCGGCGCGAGGGTGGTTTCCAGCGCGACGGCGGCGTTCAGGTAATCGGGTTGATCCTGTGGGCCTAATGGCGGTGTACGGTAGAACGAGGAGACAGCCACGATTCGGCTGTCAGGGATTTCACCGATCGCTTTAACGGCAGCATTAACCTGCTCCAGAGGGGAGGCTAAATTACTGCCGAGGGCGATATATACCCGTCGTTTTTCAAGCTGCATCTGTGTCACCACCTTGATGCGACTCGAAATTTGTTGGGTATACGTGATGGGTCATGCGGAACCTTCACGGCGTGGCGCGCGTTTACGCGGGCGACGATGGCGCCGACGTGCGTCTGGCTCTTCATCCAGCTCGTTCAGCATACCTTTTTGTTCCGGCGGCGCAGAAACCTGGAATTCACCCCACCATTTCGCCAGTCGCTGCAATTCCGCATTGTGTTCGACTTCGGCACGCAGCGCTAACAGGTCGTAAGCTGCACGGAACTTTGGATGTTCCATCAGCTTCCAGGCGCGTTTACCCTGGCGACGGGACATCCGTAGCTGCAACTGCCAGATATCGCGGGTCAGCGAGGTCAGACGTTTCGGGATCGCCAGCGAGCGGCAGGCTTCGTCCAGCACGTCGTTCATTGCCAGCGCGAAAGCGTCGTAGTAGGCCAGACCGCTTTCTTGCGCAATTTTCTGTGCGGCTTCCAGTAGCGGATACCAGAACATTGCCGCGAACAAGAAGGCCGGGTTAACGCGCATATCATTGTGAATGCGGTTGTCGGTATTCTTCAATACCTGGGCAATGATGCGTTCCATTGGGCTGTCACCGTCTTCGGTGAAGTAGCGCGTAATGGTGGGGAACAGCGGCTGGAACAGGCTGTACTCACGCAGCTTTTTATAGGTTTCGTATCCATAGCCCGCCTGTAATAGTTTGAGTGCTTCTTCAAACAGGCGTGCGGGAGGAATATCGTTAAGCAGCGTTGCCAGACGCGGGATCGGCTCTGCGGTTTCCGGGCTGATACGCATGTCGAGCTTGGCGGCAAAGCGTACGGCGCGCAGCATGCGCACAGGATCTTCGCGATAGCGCGTTTCCGGATTACCGATCAGGCGAATGATACCCTCTTCGAGATCCTGCATTCCCCCGACGTAATCACGTACGGTGAAATCGGCCACGCTGTAATACAGGCTGTTAATCGTGAAGTCGCGACGCTGGGCATCTTCTTCAATGGAGCCGAAGATGTTGTCGCGCAGCAGCATTCCGTTTTGTCCGCGCTGGGATGTTGTGCGATCGGACTCGCTGCCTTCATGATGACCGCGGAACGTCGCCACTTCGATAATTTCAGGGCCGAACATGACATGGGCCAGACGGAAACGGCGACCGACCAGGCGACAGTTACGAAACAGTTTGCGCACCTGATCCGGCGTTGCGTTAGTGGTGACATCAAAATCTTTCGGCTTTTTGCCCAGCAAAAGATCGCGTACACCACCGCCAACCAGCCATGCCTCGTATCCGGCCTTATTGAGCCTGTACATTACCTTCAGGGCATTTTCACTGATATCTTTGCGGGAGATAGAGTGCTGCTCACGCGGAATTACCGTCATATGTGGACGGGCGACGGCGAGCTCAGCCTCGCGCTCCTCGCGGCTTAGCACCTTGCGGCAAAAATTAGCGACTCGGGTAAAAATAGTGCACCTCGGTAGTGTCAAACTTCAATCAGAACAAGTGTTGCTGTGTAAAAATAGCGGCTAATCATAGCTCAGCATGATGCATTTGAGAATGCCGGATTTAAGATCGCCGATTCAGGCACCGCTGTCAGACGCCAGTTCTCAACGGCAAACGCCAGGATCTGGTCGACACGCATCTCCTGCCACGGGATATCGGCACGTTGGCCGAGAAAGCGTAGCGCGGCAATAATCACCGGACGCGGATCGCCTTGCGGCAGCGCAGGTGCATGATTTTGTTTTGAAAGTTTAGCGCCTTGTTCGTTGAGCGCCAGCGGAAGATGAATATAGTCAGGCGCTTGCCAGCCAAACTGCTGATACAAAGAGATTTGCCGCACCGTGGGTTCGATAAGATCGGCGCCGCGTACAATCTCCGTTACGCCCTGAAAGTGGTCATCAACCACCACGGCGAGGTTATAGGCAAACAGCCCGTCGCGTCGGTGGATAATAAAATCTTCGCCTGCAAGCTGAGGGTCAGCCTGAATCACCCCGCGCAACTGGTCCGTAAACTGCATTACCGGATGGCGTTGCTTAATGCGAACTGCGGCCTGTTCAGGTCCGCAGCGCAGCTCACGGCAGTGACCATCGTAAATACCGCCGACGCTTTGAATACGCGCCCGCGTACAGGTGCAGTAATAGCTCAGATCCTGCTGGTGTAGCCAGGCGAGCGCCTCGCGGTAGGCGTCATGACGCTGAGATTGCCATAAAATATCGCCATCCCAGTGCAGTCCGTAATGTTCCAGCTGACGCAGAATCGTATTTGCAGCACCGGGAACTTCACGAGGGGGGTCAATATCTTCAATGCGTACTCGCCAGATTCCGCGCCGGGCACGAGCCTGCAGGTAACTGCCGAGGGCGGCAATCAGTGAACCGAAATGCAGTTCGCCGGAGGGGGAAGGGGCGAAGCGGCCAATATAATGTGAATCGCTCATTTTGCGGACTAACAAATAATAAGGCGGGAGATGCTCCCGCCTGTAGTAAACGTGGTAAAAATGACCGGAATTAACCTGCCATTTGTTTTTCGCGGATTTCTGCCAGCGTTTTACAGTCGATGCACAGATCGGCTGTCGGACGCGCTTCCAGACGGCGAATACCAATTTCTACGCCGCATGATTCGCAGTAGCCGAAATCTTCGTCTTCTACTTTCTTCAGCGTCTTCTCGATCTTTTTGATCAGTTTGCGCTCACGGTCACGGTTACGCAGCTCAAGGCTGAATTCTTCTTCCTGTGCGGCGCGGTCCACCGGATCAGGGAAGTTAGCCGCTTCGTCTTGCATATGAGTTACGGTGCGATCGACTTCATCCCTAAGTTGATTGCGCCATGCCTCAAGAATACGCCTGAAGTGCGACAGCTGGGCTTCGTTCATATACTCTTCGCCCGGTTTCTCCTGGTACGGCTCCACCCCAGCGATGGCGAGAATACTCAGGGACGATGTTTTACGGTTTTGCCCTTCTTGCATGTTGCTTCTCCTTAACACGCACTATCGATCCCCATGTTCGGGGGAAAAATCAGGTCGCTATAAATAGCAGATGCTTTTCCGGATAGCAATTATCTAAACGTAACACTTGACAACCCTGTGAGGAAAAGCGTATTTGCCCACGCGCCCGGAATACTAATTGACCAGATATTTACACCATTACAAGGTAATGGGCAACGGCTCTTTAAGAGTCATACCGTGGGCAGAAAGTTCCGCTTTATAAACCAGAATTTCTACCCCCTTAAGCTGTGCTTCAACTAATAATTGCGCATATTTCGCATCGATATGGCGCGCGGGTGAAAACCGTGTAATGGCTGAATGTAGCACGGCGAAAAATATCACTGCCCGCTTGCCTTCAGCCGCTACGCTCATCAATTCCCGAAGATGCTTCTGACCTCGTTCAGTGATGGCATCGGGAAAATAACCCTGTTCTTTTTCCGCCAACGTGACTGATTTCACTTCAATATAGCAGTCAGGTCGGGAATCTGCCTGTAACAAAAAGTCGATGCGGCTCCCTTCGGCACCGTATTTTACTTCACTTTTCAAAGTGCTGTAGCCTGAAACTTCCGAAATTAACGCCTGCTGAATCGCCTCTTTCGTTAATCTGTTGGCCCACAGCGTGTTAACACAAATAAATTCACCGGATTGAGTTTGCGTTAATTCCCAGGTATGTGGATATTTGCGTTTAGTATTTTCTGATGTCGAATACCAAACGGTGTCACCTGGCATTGCGCATCCGGTCATCGCACCGGTATTTGGGCAGTGTAGCGTTAACTCTGTGCCAGCTGGTGTGATCACATCCGCTAAAAAGCGCTTATAGCGCTGAATGAGCGTTGCAGGTTGTAAAGGTGGAGAAAATTGCATAAACAGTCCTTTGATTATTCAGTCAGCGTCCAGCGTTGCAACTGCGTGTAACGCGTGCGTCCTCGTGCAAATGAGGAGGAATAAAGCGCAAATTCCGTGACTGGAAACGACCAGCCAAAGCCCGGTGGCGGGATTGGCACCGCGTGGCCGGCATCGCGCAGCAGCGTGATATGTGGATGAAACGGCTGCGGGCTCTGGTAGCAACCGCTGCGTGCGGCCTGTGCCCGCAGCATATTCGCCAGTTGCAGCAGTCCGCGCGGCGGCTGACGCATTCCCAGCCACACAACCCGGGATCGCAACCATTGCCCGGCATCATCGAATTTGAGCGTAAAACCCGGCTGGCGAATACGTCCCGCGAGTTGCGACAGCGCCTGCTGCTTCTCGTCGCTGACGTCGCCTAGAAAGGCCAGTGTCAGATGCAAATTATCAGACGCGACGGGACGACCCGCTTCCGGGGGGAACTGCGCGGCTCGCCAATGGATTAGCTGCTCCCGAACCTCGCCTGGCAATTCAATCGCAAAGAACAGCCTTTTTGGCTCAGACATGATGGATACTCGGTTATGAATTAACGCGATGCTACAATGCAGCGCGAAGAATGTTAACCCTCTGGAGTCATTTGTGACGTCGTTGCCCGTTGCCGCCGTAGTGCCTGAACTGCTTACCGCTCTTGATACCTCGTCGCAGGTTTTGCTGACGGCGCCGACCGGTGCCGGGAAATCGACCTGGCTGCCGTTACGACTCCTTGAGCATCGCAGTATCAAGGGACGGATTATTTTGCTGGAGCCGCGGCGCCTGGCAGCGCGTAACGTGGCGCAGCGGTTAGCGGAATTGCTGAATGAAAAGCCTGGCGAGACCGTGGGTTATCGCATGCGCGCGCAAAGCTGCGTAGGGCCGCAGACCCGGCTGGAAGTGGTAACAGAGGGCGTCCTGACGCGGATGATCCAACGCGATCCCGAGCTGACGGGCGTCGGGCTGGTGATCCTCGACGAATTTCACGAACGGAGTTTACAGGCTGATCTGGCGCTGGCGCTATTGCTGGATGTGCAGCAAGGGCTGCGGGACGATCTGAAACTGTTGATCATGTCCGCCACTCTGGATAACGGGCGTTTGCAGCAGATGTTGCCCGATGCGCCGACGATCGTTTCTGAAGGCCGCGCATTTCCCGTTGAGCGGCGGTATCAGCCGTTGGCGGCGCATTTGCGTTTTGATGAAGCGGTGGCGATAGCGACGGCGGAGCTATTGCGCCATGAAAGCGGGTCACTGCTGCTATTTTTACCGGGTGTGGGCGAAATCCTGCGCGTACAGGAACAATTGGCTACGCGTGTGGGCAGCGATGTTGTGCTGTGTCCACTGTATGGCGCGTTAACGCTTTCCGAGCAGCGTCAGGCGATTGTGCCGGCGCCACAAGGCAAACGCAAAGTGGTGCTGGCCACCAATATTGCTGAAACCAGCTTGACGATCGAAGGCATCCGACTGGTGGTGGACTGCGCTCAGGAACGCGTGACGCGCTATGACGTGCGTACCGGTCTGACGCGACTGATTACCCAGCGCATCAGCCAGGCTTCGATGACTCAGCGCGCGGGACGTGCAGGTCGTCTGGAGCCCGGTATTTGCCTGCATCTGCTTGCCAAAGAGCAGGCAGAAAGAGCGGCAGCGCAGGGTGAAGCGGAAATATTGCAGAGCGATCTGTCCGGGCTACTGATGGAGTTGCTGCAATGGGGATGTACCGACCCTGAGCAACTGAACTGGCTGGATACGCCGCCCGCCATCAACCTGCAGGCGGCAAAACGGCTGTTGCAGATGCTGGGCGCGCTTGAGGGCGACAGGCTTAGCGCCACGGGGCAGAAAATGGCGGCGTTGGGTAACGATCCTCGTTTAGCGGCGATGCTGGTCGGTGCCAAAAATAATACCGAAGCGGCTACGGCGGCAAAACTGGCTGCGATTCTGGAAGAGCCGCCGCGCGGTGGCAGTACCGATCTAACCGTGGCATTTTCGCGAAACCAGCCTGCCTGGCAGCAGCGCAGTCAACAGTTGCTGAAACGGCTTAATGTTAGCAGCGGACAGCCGGACAGCACGCTGCTCTCCCCGTTGCTGGCGCGGGCGTTTGCCGATCGGATCGCGCGTCGACGTGGGCAGGAAGGACGCTATCAACTGGCGAATGGCATGGGCGCAATGCTGGATGCCGATGATGCCTCAGGACGCCATGAATGGTTGATAGCGCCACTTTTGTTGCAGGGCAGCGCTTCGCCAGACGCGCGTATCTTGCTGGCTCTGCCGCTGGATATCGAGTCGCTGATGCAGGCATGTCCTGAGCTGCTACAACAGTCCGACACCATCGAATGGGATGAAACCCAGGGAACGTTAAAGGCATTGCGTCGGTCGCGCATTGGTCAGCTCACGGTAAAAGTACAGCCATTGGCCAAACCTTCGGAAGAGGAGTTGCACCAGGCGATGTTGAACGGCATTCGCGATAAAGGGCTAAGTGTGCTCAACTGGACGCCGGAAGCTGAGCAGTTTCGCCTGCGTCTGCAATGTGCGGCAAACTGGTTGCCAGAATACGACTGGCCCGCGGTAGATGAGGAGTCTCTGCTGGCGACTCTGGAGAGCTGGCTGCTGCCGCACATGAGCGGTGTACACTCGTTACGTGCATTAAAAGCACTCAATATGGGGCTGGCGTTGCGCGGTTTGCTGGATTGGTCAATGCTGCAACGTCTGGATAGTGAACTGCCAGCGCATTACACTGTGCCGACGGGAAGCCGGATTGCCATTCGCTATCATGAGGATAATCCTCCGGTATTGGCAGTTCGGATGCAGGAAATGTTTGGTGAAGCAAAGACCCCAACCATTGCCCAGGGGCGCGTGCCGCTGGTGCTGGAGCTGCTGTCGCCGGCCCAAAGACCGTTACAGGTGACGAGTGATCTGAGCGCGTTCTGGCAGGGATCGTACCGTGAGGTGCAAAAAGAGATGAAAGGGCGTTATCCCAAACATGTCTGGCCGGACGATCCGGCGAATACCGCGCCAACGCGGCGCACCAAAAAGTATTCGTAATGAAACGGTAGGCCGGATAAGGCGTTATGCCGCATCCGGCGAAAGAGCGGTAATAATTGAGAGATTTCTTCTTCTGTCGCAGGACGGAAGAACAGAGAATCGGGCCCTTGCGCCTGAATGTTGCGGAGAAAAAGCATGGCGGGGAATGACCGCGAGCCAATTGGACGTAAAGGGAAACCCTCGCGTCCGGTGAAACAAAAGGTGAGCCGTCGTCAACTCAGAGATGAAGAGTATGACGACGATTATGATGATGATGACTATGAGGATGAAGAACCGATGCCGCGTAAGGGTAAAGGCAAAGGGCGTAAGCCTCGTGGTAAGCGCGGCTGGTTCTGGCTGCTGGTAAAACTGTCGATTGTCTTTTTGGTGCTGATCGCCATTTATGGCGTTTATCTGGATCAAAAAATTCGTAGCCGTATTGATGGCAAAGTCTGGCAGCTTCCTGCGGCAGTATATGGCCGTATGGTTAACCTTGAGCCAGAAATGCCTATCGGCAAGAACGAGATGGTGAAGCTGCTGGAGGCCACGCAGTACCGTCAGGTGACGAAGATGACGCGTCCGGGCGAATTTACCGTGCAGGCGAAGAGCATCGAGATGATTCGTCGTCCGTTTGACTTCCCGGACAGTAAAGAAGGGCAGGTGCGTGCGCGTCTGACCTTTGACGGCGATCATCTGGACACTATCGAGAATATGGATAACAACCGCCAGTTCGGTTTCTTCCGTCTCGATCCGCGTCTGATCACCATGCTCTCTTCACCTAACGGTGAGCAGCGCCTGTTTGTTCCGCGTAGCGGCTTCCCGGATCTGCTGGTGGACACGCTGCTGGCGACCGAAGACCGTCACTTCTATGAGCATGACGGTATCAGCCTTTATTCCATTGGTCGTGCGGTGCTGGCGAACCTGACAGCTGGTCGTACGGTACAGGGGGCCAGTACGCTGACTCAGCAACTGGTGAAAAACTTGTTCCTGTCCAGCGAACGTTCCTACTGGCGTAAGGCCAACGAAGCCTATATGGCGCTGATCATGGATGCGCGTTACAGCAAAGACCGCATTCTTGAGCTGTACATGAACGAAGTCTATCTCGGCCAAAGCGGTGATAACGAGATTCGCGGCTTCCCGCTGGCGAGCCTTTATTATTTCGGTCGTCCGGTAGAAGAGCTGAGCCTCGACCAGCAGGCGCTGCTGGTGGGGATGGTTAAAGGGGCGTCGATCTACAACCCGTGGCGTAACCCGAAACTGGCGCTGGAGCGTCGTAACCTGGTTCTGCGTTTGCTGCAACAGCAGCAGATTATCGACCAGGATCTGTATGACATGCTGAGTGCGCGTCCGTTAGGCGTACAGCCGCGTGGTGGGGTGATCTCCCCGCAGCCTGCCTTTATGCAGATGGTGCGTCAGGAGCTCCAGGCGAAGCTGGGCGATAAAGTTAAAGATCTCTCCGGCGTGAAGATTTTCACCACCTTTGATTCCGTGGCGCAGGACGCCGCAGAAAAAGCGGCGGTGGAAGGCATTCCGGTACTGAAGAAACAGCGTAAGCTGAGCGATCTGGAAACCGCGATTGTGGTTGTTGACCGCTTTAGCGGCGAAGTTCGCGCCATGGTCGGCGGAGCAGAACCGCAGTTTGCGGGCTATAACCGTGCGATGCAGGCGCGTCGTTCGATTGGTTCTCTGGCCAAGCCTGCGACCTATCTGACCGCGCTCAGCCAGCCGAAGCTGTACCGCCTGAATACCTGGATTGCCGACGCCCCGATTGCGTTGCGTCAGCCGAACGGCCAGGTGTGGTCGCCGCAGAACGATGACCGTCGCTATAGCGAAAGCGGGAAAGTGATGCTGGTGGATGCGTTAACGCGTTCAATGAACGTGCCAACGGTAAATCTGGGGATGGCGCTGGGTCTGCCTGCGGTAACCGATACCTGGTTGAAGCTGGGCGCGCCGAAAGATCAGCTTAATCCGGTTCCGGCCATGCTGCTGGGGGCGTTGAACCTGACGCCAATCGAAGTTGCACAGGCGTTCCAGACTATCGCCAGCGGCGGGAACCGTGCGCCGCTGTCGGCGCTGCGTTCGGTGATTGCCGAAGATGGAACCGTACTGTACCAGAGTTTCCCACAGGCCGAGCGTGCCGTTCCGGCGCAAGCAGCGTATATGACGCTGTGGACTATGCAGCAGGTGGTTCAGCGTGGTACAGGTCGCCAGCTTGGCGCGAAGTATCCGGGTCTGCATCTGGCAGGGAAAACCGGGACCACCAACAACAACGTGGATACCTGGTTTGCCGGGATCGACGGCAGCCAGGTGACCATCACCTGGGTAGGCCGTGATAACAACCAGCCAACCAAGCTGTACGGTGCCAGCGGCGCGATGTCGATTTATCAGCGTTATCTGGCGAACCAGACGCCGACCCCGCTGGTGCTGACGCCGCCTGAAGATGTGGTAGATATGGGCGTAGACTACGACGGTAACTTCGTATGTAGCGGCGGGATGCGTACGCTCCCGGTGTGGACCACCGATCCGGATTCGCTGTGTCAGCAGGGTGAAATGCTGCAGCAGTCGGGTAATCCGTTCGATCAGTCAACGCCGTCGCAGCAGCCACAACAGCAGCAACAGCAACAACCGCCGCAGCAGGAGAAGAAAGATAGCGACGGTGTCGCTGGCTGGATTAAGGACATGTTCGGCAGTAACTGATTTTGGTTTTAACTGTTCTTCCCCCGCATCGGCACAGGCCGGTGTGGGGGACTTCTTCTTCGCGCTGTTATCGCCTTTCTATTCATTTCCTCTCTGGGAACTGGATGTCTTTGCTGGTCTTCACGTCAGGCTGTAATTTGTTGTGGATCACATTTTAATATTTGTTGCATGTTCCTCATCTATGATCTGTAATGGCAATTTCCGCAGGACATTTCCCGATTAACCATAAACGCAACATATTATTTTTTTTATATATTTGGTTTTGACTAATTTTTTGTGGATTTTTTTGTTGATTTTCCACCTTTTTTATTTTTTTACAGTATGAAAAAAAGTAATTAATAATTCCATGTGATAATTTAAAGTTAACTAAATTTAATTTTAAGTAAATCTTTAATGAATTATTTTTTTATTAAAATCAGTGTGTTGTTTTTATTTTGACCTTGCTGGTGTGAATGGGTTGGTTAGCGTTTATTTATCGTAAATCGTAGAATAACTCATGCAAAGGAATGTTTGGGATTGAACAAGTTGATAAAGATATATTATATCATCCAGGGATGCTGTTGCATCTGTATCTCCAGCCAGTCTCTATTTCCTTTCGTTAAAATTGACTTCTCCTCTGTTGGTTTTTGTGAGCATATGTAAGGAATACGTTATGTGCAAAAAAATTCTCACCTCATTGTTTGTAAGCAGCGTGCTGGCGGGGGCCGCGATGCCTGCGTTGGCCGTTGATACCGGAACAGTCACCTTTAACGGCAAGATTATTCCTGATAGCTGTGCCGTGGATGTCAACGGTACGTCGACAAACGGTACAGTGACCTTTAATAATCTGTCGCAAACCGCGTTTGGCGCTGATAAAAAAGTAGGTGACTCGCAATCTTTTGCCATCATACTGACGGAATGTGATGCCGCGATTGCCAACCTCAATATCAAATTTGATGGCACGCGTGTTGCCGGTTATGGCGAGGAAGTGCTGCAACCGACGGGGACGGCGACAAATCTCGGCGTACGTATGTTGCCAGAAGGCAGCAGTGATTACGTAAAATTTGATGGCTCGGAGCCAGATGATTCGCTGAATAAGGCCAATGGCGAGAGCGTGGTTTTCAATTATAAAGCTGAAGTTATTCAGGTTGGCAGTACAGTACCGACCACCGGTGATTATACCGCGCAAGCAACCTATACCCTGATTTATCGTTAATCGTTGTACGCACTGGCCCAGGCTGGGCCAGTATTTCAATGGAATGGAAAATGAAACGACTTATTACAATATTAGCTTTGGTACTCACTACCGGCATAAATATTGCTCATGCGGGGGTGGTGATTGGCGGAACGCGAATTATTTATCCTGCCAGCCAGTCTGAAGTACAGGTAACCCTAAAAAATAAAGATAATGATAAACGTTATCTGGTGCAAAGTTGGGTGAGTAATATTGATGACAGTAAAGCGCCATTTGTTATTACACCGCCAATTTATAAGTTGGACGAAAATCGCCAGACGCTGCTGCACGTAGTTTATACCGGTAATAAAACGGCCCTGCCGCAGGATCGCGAATCGTTGTTTATGGCGAATGTTAAATCGGTTTCTGCGATCCCGGAAGAGTTACGTGATAACAACACGCTACAATTTGCAATTAAGACCAAGTTAAAGCTGTTCTATCGCCCGGCTTCGCTGAAAGAAAGTGAGGCGAAAACGGCCTGGCAGTCATTGCAGTTTAGCCGCAGCCAAAATCAACTGGTAGTGAAAAATCCCACGCCATTTTATGTCACCTTCGGCCAGCTTACGGTTGCGGGAAAAGCTATTAAATCCGCAGTGGATCAGCATTCACCCTCGGCATTAACCATGATGGTCGCCCCGTTTGCTGAGCAGCGTTTCCCGTTATCTTCCGGAGCAAAAGGCGACGTAGCCTGGACCGCGATTAATGATTTCGGATCAGAAACCGGACAGCGTAAACAGCCGCTGTAAATGAGCTATCGATTTCTTACGGGTGGCGTTTATGTCTTCTCATCGTACTGTCCGGCTTTTTGCGCTCAATACGCTGACATTCGCGATATTAACGGCGAGTGGTTCCGTTTGCGCTGACGATTATTTCAATCTCAGTGCGCTGGAAACGGGGACGCCGCTGGAGAATACCGGCGCGCTGGAAGCTTATTTACGCAATAATGGTCTATCGCCAGGGCGGTATTTAACGTCCATTGTCTGGGATCGGGATCGCATCGATAAACGAAATTTAAATTACGTCCTTTCAAAAGATAACAGCAAACTGGTTCCGCAGTTTACTAAAGCAGAACTGCGTGAACTGGGCGTCAAAGTTGATTCCATCCCGGCGTTAAAGAATATTAATGATAATGCCGCATTGGGCGATATTAGTGAATATATTGCTGATGCGCGCTATGACTTCAGCCCGGAAACTCAGGTATTGCAATTACGTATTCCGCAAATCTACCGCGACAAACAAATTTCGGGCGAAAGCAATCCCGCTTCCTGGGACGATGGCATTCCGGCTCTGTGGACCAGCTACTATGTTTCGGGCTCGCATCAGCAGTCGAATAGGGACAACAATGCCTCTAACTGGGCCAGTCTCAATTCGGGTATGAACATTGGCCCATGGCGAGTGCGCAATTCCAGTAGCTGGGGGAATGACAGCGGCTGGCAATCTATAAGCACAACGCTGGAGCGTGATATCAAACGCCTGCGCAGCCAGCTTCAGCTTGGGCAAACCTACACCAACGGCGAACTGTTTGACAGCGTACAAATGACCGGGGTGAAGCTGGAGACCGATACCAGCATGCTGCCCAGCGGATTACAGGGATTCGCCCTGGTGGTGCGCGGCATCGCCAACAGCGATGCCAAAGTGGCCATCAAACAAAACGGTTACACCATCTACCAGACCAACGTCTCGCCCGGCCCGTTTGAAATCCGTGATTTAACCCAGGTCACGGCAGGAGCGGATCTGGAAGTCACCGTGACGGAGGCCGACGGTACGGAGCGCAGCTTTATTCAGGCCAGCTCCTCGGTGCCGATTATGCAGCGCGAAGGCGCGCTGAAGTACAGCCTGGCGGCAGGTAAATATCGCGATGTGGATAACGGCGAAGAACCGGAATTTGGCCAGGCGACGGCAATTTACGGCTTACCTTTCGGAATTACCGCCTACGGCGGTCTGCAGGGCGCGTCGATGTATCATGCCGGGCTGGTCGGCATCGGGGCCGATTTACGCGATTTTGGTTCAGTGTCGATGGATTTGACGGCCGCCAGAACCGCGTTTGACGACGGTCGCGCAGATGCGAACGGCCAGTCGTGGCGCGCGCAGTACGCAAAAGATTTTCCGCTGACCAATACCACGATCACGCTGGCCAGCTATCGTTATTCCACCTCTGGATTTTATACCTTTCAGGAGGCTCTCGATCAGCGCAATAACGCCTATGACGACGACAGCATTTACAGCTATCGCAATGCTTTTAACCGCCGGAGCCGCTTACAGCTAAACCTTTCACAGTCGTTACATAGCTGGGGGTCGGTATATGCCAACGCCTATCAGCAGGACTACTGGGGAATGGAAGGCCATGAGCGCAGCGTCAGCTTGGGTTACAGCAGCAGTTGGCAGGGCGTTAACTGGTCGCTGAACTATAGCCTGACGAAAACGCCATCGACCGATAACGACCAGCAGGTTTCGATTTCGATTAACATTCCGCTCTCGCGCTGGCTGGCGAACTCCTGGGGCACCTATAACCTGACCAGTTCGAAAAAAGGTAACACCTCGCACCAGGCGGGCGTTAGCGGCTCGTTGCTGGAAAACAACAACTTAAATTACAACCTTCAGCAAACCTACACCGATAACAACGTGGGCTACGGCGCTTATCTCTCCTCGCGCTATCGGGCTTCGGTGGGGGAGTTCAGCGCTAATTACAGCTATCAGCAAGACAGCAAGCAGTGGGGCTATAGTGCACAGGGCTCCGTTGTCGCGCACTCGCAAGGAATAACTCTGGGACAGTCGATCCAGGATGCTTTTGCGGTGGTGCATATTGTCGATGGCGATAACGTCAAAATCCAAAATTCACAAGGGGTGTATACCGACCGTTGGGGCAATGCCATTGTGCCGACCTTAACCAACTATCGGCGTAATACCATCACCGTGAATACCATGGGGCGCGATGATTTAGATATTAAGGATGCGTCTTTGGACGTGAATCCGACCAAGGGGGCGGTAGTGGCGGCGGACTTTACCGCGCGTGCGGGTAAGCGTGCCTTGCTGACGTTGCGATATGGTCAGGGTATGGTGCCTTTTGGGGCGATGCTGAGTATGGACGGCGCAACCTCTATCGTGGGCGATGCCGGTGAAGTGTTTATCACTGGGTTAAAAGGGACGCAGCGTGTGACCGCGCAATGGGGTGATACGGCGCAGCAGCGCTGCTCGGCGGAGGTGACGGTTCCGGCACAACCTGAACCGGGAATTTTCACCGCAACGCTCAACTGCCGTTGATAAATGGAGGAGATATGCAAAAGCGGACAAGCAGCAGGTGCTGGATAGTGGTATGCGATGGCTATGTTTGCCGTACTACCACTGGTAGTGGCAACGGTGGATGTTGTTGTTTAGCTAACAGGGAAATGACCAGATGCAAAAAGGAATAAAGCCTGTTGTCAGGCTCTTCATCACGCTGATGTTAGCTATTATTAGCGTCTGTTTTCAGCAGGCCAGGGCTGAATGCTCGTTTACCAATCCGGATGCGAATCCAACGATTATGTTTACCATGCCCGCGCAGATTGTGATTGAGTCTGATGCAGCTGTAGGAACTGTAGTCTATTCCGGAGAAACAGTTGGAGAATCACACGGCTTAAGCTGTGACGGCAATGAGCGGGTGTATGACGGCTATTTGGTATTGACTGATGCTGATTATTCAGGAGTATTGCCGGGAGTTTATAAAACAACAGTACCTGGTATTGGTTTTCGCGCTGCTCGCGCAGAGAATAAGACAGCGACATTCACTGGCGATAATCTCATTACTCCCCGGCACTATATTGGTAGATTAGGGAGTTGGGCTTCTTTTGACTCAACCTATCATGTGGGGGTTGAGTTGGTCGTTATTGACACCGTTCAGTCTGGTACGCTGGATACCAGCTTATTTAATGTCGATTATCAAATGGGGAACCTGATAGCGGCAAAACTGCGTTTTGGCCCAACGGTGGTCGATGTGCTAACCAATACTTGTAATTTGGTCAGTAAAGATATTGCCGTTCTGATGGACTCGGTAACCTCAGGCAGTTTATCTCAGGGATATTCTTCCGTACTCACCGATGACAGCTTTAAAATTGAAGTCGCCGATTGTACTACCGGAACGCACATTGATTATAAGTTTACCAGCGCCGGTTCAACCGGTGTTACCGACGGCAATATTCTGAACATTGCCAGTGGGGAAGGGGCTGCCAGCGGTGTGGGGATCCAGATCCTCGACAAAGACAATCATGTGCTGAGTTTTGATCAGGAATATACGGGGATCGAAAGCGCAACCGGGCGGGGAACAGAGGAGATCCCCCTGAAAGCGCGATACGCTAAAACCGGAACGGTGAAGGGAGGTCAGGTCGATGCGGTGGCCACCTTTGAAGTGTATTACCGTTAATTTGCAGGCGTATATACGCAGCAGTACGACAGGGCTCTTTCCGAGCCCTAACATTCCAGCCTAATTTATTAACCCTTTCTTTTCATCTGGTTATTTCTTAACCCCTCAGTTTTAGTAGGGACGCGTATTGCTTGCTATCTCGCCAGAGTTTCGAATATTATGCTGCCGTTATAATAATAATTCTCGTTTACGTTATCATTCACTTTCATCAGAGAAATACCAATGGCGCGTCTTAAAACTGCTCAGCCAAGTTCATCGCTGCGTAAAATCGCAGTAGTGGTAGCCACAGCGGTTAGCGGCATGTCTGTCTATGCACAGGCGGCGGTTGACCCGAAAGAAGAAACCATCACCGTAACTGCTGCACCTGCTCCGCAGGAAAGCGCATGGGGGCCAGCGGCAACCATCGCTGCACGACAGTCTGCTACGGCGACCAAAACAGATACTCCTATTCAGAAAGTTCCGCAGTCTATTTCAGTGGTCACCGCCGAAGAGATGGCGTTGCATCAGCCGAAATCGGTTAAAGAAGCACTCAGCTACACCCCGGGCGTTGCCGTGGGCACGCGTGGTGCTTCTAATACCTATGACTACCTGATTATTCGCGGATTTGCCGCCGACGGCCAAAGTCAGAATAACTATCTGAATGGCCTGAAGATGCAGGGCAACTTCTACAACGATGCGGTTATCGACCCCTATATGCTGGAACGCGCTGAAGTGATGCGTGGTCCGGTTTCCGTTCTGTACGGAAAGAGCAACCCGGGTGGGTTATTGAACATGGTCAGCAAGCGCCCGACAACGGAGCCGCTGAAAGAAGTTCAGTTCAAAATGGGCACAGACAGTCTGTTCCAGACCGGTTTTGACTTCAGCGATGCGCTGGATGACGATGGTGTGTACTCATACCGTCTGACCGGCCTGGCGCGTTCCGCGAATGCGCAGCAGCAGGGCGCAGAAGAACAACGTTATGCCATCGCGCCATCTTTCACATGGCGTCCGAATGATAAGACGAATTTCACCTTCCTCTCCTACTTCCAGAACGAGCCGGAAACCGGTTATTACGGCTGGTTGCCGAAAGAGGGGACCGTGTCTAAGCTGCCAAATGGTTCACGTCTGCCGACCGATTTCAACGAAGGTGCGGACAACAATACCTACTCTCGTAACGAGAAGATGGTGGGCTACAGCTTCGACCACGAATTTAACGACACCTTTACCGTACGTCAGAACCTGCGCTACGCGCAAAACAAAGTGTCGCAGAAAAGCGTGTACGGCTACGGCATGTGCTCTGATCCGCTGTATACAAAAAACCAGGCAGCACTCAACGCTAGTCCATGTAAAAACATCCCTCAGTCAGATTGGGATCACACGCTGACTCGTCAGTACGTTGACGATAATGAAAAATTGCAGAATTTCTCTGTTGATACCCAGTTGCAGAGCAAATTCGCCACCGGTTCCCTGGATCATACATTGCTGACCGGCGTTGACTATATGCGTATGCGTAATGATATCAACTCCTGGTTCGGTTGGGCTGGTTCGGTAGCGCCGTCTGATATCTATAACCTTGACCGTAGCGACTTTGATTTTGGGGCGCATAATGGACCAGGCGCACCTTATCGCGTTCTGAATAAACAGGAACAAACGGGCCTGTACGCTCAGGATCAGATGCAGTGGGATAAGGTGCTGTTCACTCTGGGCGGTCGTTACGACTGGGCTAAGCAGGACTCATTGAACCGCGTTTCTGGCGTGCTGGATTCCCGTGATGACAGAGAGTTTACCTGGCGTGGCGGTGTTAACTACCTGTTCGACAACGGTGTGACCCCGTATTTCAGCTACAGCGAATCGTTTGAACCTAATTCTCAGGTCGGGGAAAGCGGTAATATCTTTGCTCCATCTAAAGGTAAGCAGTACGAAGCGGGCGTGAAGTACGTACCGAGCGATCGTCCGATCGTGTTGACCGGTGCCGTTTACCAGTTGACCAAAACCAACAACCTGATGGCCGATCCGAACGGATCGTCCTGGTCAGTTGACGGCGGTGAAATTCGTTCACGTGGTGTGGAAATCGAAGCGAAAGCAGCGCTGTCTGCCAGCGTTAACGTGGTGGGTTCTTATACCTACACTGACGCAGAATACACCACCGACACCACCTACAAAGGCAACACGCCTGCTCAGGTGCCAAAACATATGGCATCACTGTGGGGAGATTATACCCTTTATGACGGTGCGCTTTCCGGGCTGACGTTGGGTACGGGTGTTCGTTATACTAGTTCCAGTTATGGCGATCCGGCAAACTCCTTCAAAGTGGGAAGCTACACGCTGGTAGATGCGTTAGTGCGTTACGATTTGGCGCGTGTTGGTATGGCTGGCTCCAACGTGGCGCTGCACGTGAACAACCTGTTTGATCGTGAATACGTCGCCAGCTGTTTCAATACGTATGGCTGCTTCTGGGGCGCAGAACGTCAGGTCGTTGCGACTGCAACCTTCCGTTTCTAATTTCTCTTTGGGCACGCTTTGCGTGCCCGTTTTACAAGTTGGCTGCTATGCAGGAAAACAGATCCCATCCCGACACCACTTTTGCGTTGCGTAATGTCTCCTTTCGTGTGCCTGGCCGCACGCTATTGCATCCTCTCTCATTAACTTTTCCTGTGGGAAAAGTGACTGGTCTTATCGGCCACAACGGTTCCGGTAAATCGACGTTATTGAAAATGCTGGGACGTCATCAGCCGCCGTCAGAAGGTGAAATCCTGCTCGATGAACAGCCGCTGGAGAGCTGGAGCAGCAAAGCGTTTGCCCGCAAGGTCGCCTATCTGCCGCAGCAGTTACCGCAGGCGGAAGGGATGACAGTGCGTGAACTGGTGGCGATTGGTCGTTATCCATGGCACGGGGCGCTGGGGCGTTTTGGCGTTGCCGACAGAGAGAAAGTAGAAGAAGCGATTTCGCTGGTCGGTTTAAAACCGTTGGCGCACCGTCTGGTCGATAGCCTGTCGGGCGGAGAACGCCAACGTGCGTGGATTGCCATGCTGGTAGCGCAGGACAGCCGCTGCCTGCTACTTGATGAACCGACTTCCGCGCTGGATATCGCCCATCAGGTTGACGTGCTGGCGCTGGTGCACCGCTTAAGCCAGCAGCGCGGGCTGACGGTGGTTGCGGTGCTGCATGATATCAATATGGCGGCCCGCTACTGCGATTACCTCGTTGCGCTGCGCGGCGGTGAGATGATTTCTCAAGGAACGCCAGCTGAACTGATGCGCAGTGAAACTCTGGAACAAATTTACGGTATCCCGATGGGCATTTTGCCGCATCCGGCCGGTGCCGCACCCGTGAGTTTTGTCTATTAATGATCGGATTACATCATATTACCCGTCGGCGATTGCTTACGGCGATGGCGCTGTCGCCTCTGCTGTGGCGGATGAATACGGCACACGCCGCGGCGGTTGATCCACAGCGCATTGTAGCGCTGGAATGGCTGCCGGTAGAGCTGCTGCTGGCGCTGGGGATTACGCCGTACGGCATCGCAGATATCCCTAACTACAAGCTGTGGGTCAGTGAACCTCCTCTGCCTGATTCGGTGATTGACGTCGGACTACGTACGGAGCCCAATCTCGAACTGCTTACCGAAATGAAACCCTCATTTCTGCTCTGGTCGGCAGGCTATGGTCCTTCCCCTGAAAAGCTGGCGCGAATTGCACCTGGCCGGGGATTTAACTTCAGCGATGGCAAAAAGCCGCTGGCCGTTGCGCGACAATCGCTGCAGGAAATGGCGCAATTGTTCAATCTGCAAGCCTCTGCTAAACGCCATTTGACTGAGTACGATCGTTTTATCGCCAGCCTGAAACCGCGCTTCATTCAACGTGGCGCGCGCCCCGTATTGCTTACGTCCTTGCTTGATTCGCGACATATGCTGGTGTTTGGCTCAAACAGCCTGTTCCAGGACGTACTGGACGAATATGGGATCCCAAATGCCTGGCAGGGAGAAACAAACTTCTGGGGTAGCACTGCCGTGAGTATTGACCGTCTGGCTGCTTATAAGGATGTCGATGTGCTGTGCTTTGATCACGGCAACGATAAAGAGATGGCTGCGCTGATGTCTACGCCATTATGGCAGGCGATGCCGTTTGTCCGTAGCGGACGTTTTCAACGTGTGCCTGCCGTTTGGTTTTATGGCGCAACGCTATCGGCCATGCATTTTGCCCGTATTCTGGATAATGCGTTGGGAGGCAAAGCGTGAGTAAACGTATTGCGTTGTTCCCAACTTTCCTGCTGGCTGTTCTGTTTGTTGCTGCCTGCTGGCTGACATGGGTTAACTTCTCCGTTGCGCTACCGCGCAGTCAGTGGCAACAGGCTATCTGGTCACCGGATATCGACATCATTGAGCAGATGGTTTTTCACTATAGCCTGCTGCCGAGGCTGGCGATTTCTCTGCTGGTCGGCGCCGGGCTGGGGCTGGTCGGCGTATTGTTTCAGCAGGTGTTGCGTAACCCTCTGGCGGAGCCAACCACACTGGGCGTTGCGACCGGGGCGCAGTTGGGCATTACGGTTACCACGCTGTGGGCTATTCCAGGTGCGCTGACCACGCAATTTGCGGCGCTGGCGGGAGCATGTGTCGTTGGGGCGCTGGTGTTTGGCGTTGCCTGGGGCAAGCGCCTTTCTCCGGTGACGTTAATCCTTGCCGGGCTGGTGGTCAGCCTGTACTGCGGGGCGATTAACCAGTTGATGGTTATCTTCCATCACGATCAACTGCAAAGCATGTTTTTATGGAGCAGCGGCACGCTAACGCAAACCGACTGGAGCGGCGTACAACGTCTGTGGCCGCAGCTGCTGGGCGGCGTGATGCTGACTCTGTTGTTATTACGCCCAATGACGCTGATGGGACTGGATGACGGCGTGGCGCGTAACCTCGGTCTGGCATTGTCGCTGGCGCGTCTGGCGGCGTTATCGCTGGCCATTGTTATCAGCGCCTTACTGGTTAACGCGGTTGGGATTATCGGCTTTATTGGCCTGTTTGCACCGCTGCTGGCGAAAATGCTCGGTGCGCGTCGTTTGCTGGCTCGTCTGGTGCTGGCCCCGCTGATTGGTGCGTTGATCCTCTGGCTCTCCGACCAAATCATTCTGTGGTTGACCCGCGTATGGATGGAAGTCTCCACCGGTTCAGTGACGGCGCTGATTGGCGCACCGTTGCTGCTGTGGTTGCTGCCGCGCTTAAGGAGTATGAGCGCCCCGGATATGAACGCCAGTAATCGCATCGCCGCTGAACGTCAGAATGTGCTGATGTTTGCGCTGGCAGGTGGCGTAATTTTACTGCTAACCCTTGTGGTGGCGCTGTCATTTGGCCGCGACGCACATGGCTGGACTTGGGCCAGCGGTGCGATGCTGGATGAGCTGATGCCCTGGCGCTGGCCTCGCATTCTGGCGGCCCTGATTGCCGGGGTGATGCTGGCGGTAGCGGGCTGTATTATTCAGCGTCTGACTGGCAATCCGATGGCCAGTCCGGAAGTGCTGGGCATTAGCTCCGGTGCGGCATTTGGCGTGGTGCTCATGCTGTTTTTGGTCCCTGGAAATGCCTTTGGCTGGCTGATGCCTGCCGGGAGTCTCGGGGCTGCGGCCACCTTGCTTATCATTATGATTGCCGCCGGGCGCGGTGGTTTTTCGCCGCACCGTATGCTGCTGGCAGGGATGGCGCTCAGCACGGCGTTTACAATGTTGCTGATGATGCTGCAGGCCAGCGGCGATCCGCGTATGGCGGGCGTACTGACCTGGATCTCCGGCTCAACCTATAACGCGACGGGTGAACAGGTACTGCGCACAGGGATTGTGATGGTTATCCTGCTGGCGATGACGCCGCTGTGCCGTCGTTGGCTGACGATTTTACCGCTCGGCGGTGATACGGCGCGGGCGGTGGGGATGGCAATCACGCCGTCGCGCGTAGGGTTACTGCTCCTGGCTGCAGGGCTGACGGCGACAGTAACCATGACCATTGGACCGTTGAGCTTTGTCGGGTTGATGGCTCCGCATATTGCCCGAATGATGGGTTTTCGTCGGGCGATGCCGCATATGCTGATTTCGGCGCTGGCGGGAGGCGTACTTCTGGTCTTTGCTGACTGGTGCGGCAGAATGGTGCTGTTTCCGTATCAGATCCCGGCGGGGTTATTGTCGACGTTTATTGGCGCGCCGTACTTTATCTATCTGCTGAGAAAGCAAAGCCGCTGAGGTTGACCCCTTTTATGTAGGCCGGATAAGACGCTTTGCGTCGACATCCGGCAATAAAAAAGCCGGGTGGCGGCTTCGCCTTACCCGGCCTACATATCTGCACGTTCTCTTTTTTACAATTTCGCAAACACCCGGCGCGCGGCGTCGATGGTGTTATTGATATCGTCTTCACTGTGCGCTACGGACATAAAGCCTGCTTCGAACGCGGACGGCGCCAGATAAATTCCTTCATCCAGCATCATGTGGAAGAAACGCTTGAAGCGTTCAACGTCACATGCCATCACATCCTGATAGCAGGTTACGGTTTCTGCATCGGTGAAGAAAATCCCGAACATCCCGCCCACATGGTTAACCACCAGCGGAATATTCGCTTCTTCGGCAGCTTCCAGCAGACCTTCCGCCAGACGCGTCGTCAGTTCGTTCAGCGTTTCATGAATACCCGGTTGGGCGACTTCGGTCAGACAGGCATAACCTGCCGCCATCGCGATTGGGTTACCGGAAAGCGTACCCGCCTGGTAAACCGGACCGGTCGGCGCCAGCGCATCCATCACATCGCGGCGGCCACCGAATGCGCCAACGGGCATCCCACCACCGATGATTTTACCGAGGCAGGTCAGATCCGGCACAACGCCGTAATAATCCTGCGCTCCGGCCAACGCCACGCGGAAACCGGTCATTACTTCATCAATGATCAACAGCGCGCCAAACTCATCGCACAGGGCACGCAGGCCCGGCAGGAATTCCGGCAGCGGCGGGATGCAGTTCATGTTGCCGGCGACCGGCTCAACGATGATGCAGGCGATCTCCTGCGGATACTGTTCAAATGCCGCACGTACCGAAGAGAGATCGTTGTAGGTGCAGGTCAGGGTGTGTTTCGCGAAATCGGCCGGAACGCCCGGAGAGTTCGGCTGACCCAGCGTTAACGCGCCGGAACCGGCTTTAACCAGCAGGCAATCGGCGTGGCCGTGGTAGCAGCCTTCAAATTTGATGATTTTATCGCGACCGGTGAAACCGCGCGCCAGACGGATGGCGCTCATCGTCGCTTCCGTACCGGAGTTCACCATACGCACCATGTCCATGGTCGGCACGAGTTCAGTTACCAGCTCCGCCATTTTGACTTCCATTTCGGTCGGTGCGCCGAAGCTTAAACCGCGCTCCGCTGCTTCAATCACCGCATTACGGATTGCCGGGTGATTATGGCCCAGCACCATCGGTCCCCAGGAACCGACGTAGTCAACATAGGCTTTACCATCGACATCGTACAGATACGCGCCGTCGGCTTTTTCGATAAACAGCGGAGTACCACCCACGCCAGTAAAGGCGCGAACGGGGGAGTTAACGCCGCCTGGGATAAGTTCGCGTGCTGCGTTGTAGAGATTTTCAGACTTACTCATGGATGGGGTCCTGGTTCGTAGAAAAAGTAAATGCCCGCTATTCTAGTTATTCAGAGAAGGTTATGAAAGTTTTACGCATTTGAAACAATACGATTTGCAGGGGATTTTCGTGAAATGTGCGAGTAGAATGCCGATTCCGTATTTGTATTACCAATTAATGATCATCTGATGAAGACAGACACTCCCTCTTTTGAAGCACAACAAATTGTGCGTTTACGCCGCAGGGATCAAATTCGTCGTCTCCTGGAACGAGACAAAACGCCGTTGGCGATCCTGTTGATGGCTGCCGTAGTGGGTACAGTGACAGGGCTTGTTGGCGTGGCATTTGAGAAAGCGGTGACCTGGGTGCAGAATCAGCGCATTGGCACGCTGGCTCAGGTTGCGGACCATGACATTCTGCTGTGGCCGCTGGCGTTTATTCTTTCCGCGTTGCTGGCGATGGTCGGCTATTTCCTGGTGCGTAAGTTTGCGCCGGAAGCCGGTGGTTCGGGGATCCCAGAGATTGAAGGCGCGCTGGAAGAGCTGCGACCGGTGCGCTGGTGGCGCGTTCTGCCGGTGAAATTTATTGGCGGCATGGGCACGCTGGGAGCCGGCATGGTGCTTGGGCGAGAAGGACCGACCGTGCAGGTTGGTGGTAACCTCGGGCGCATGGTGCTGGATATTTTCCGTATGCGTAGCGCAGAAGCGCGACATACCTTATTGGCTACCGGTGCGGCAGCGGGTCTTTCGGCGGCGTTTAACGCTCCGCTGGCGGGGATCCTGTTCATTATTGAAGAGATGCGCCCGCAGTTTCGCTATAACCTCGTGTCGATCAAAGCCGTGTTTACCGGCGTTATAATGTCGAGCATTGTGTTTCGTATTTTCAACGGCGAAGCCCCGATTATTGAAGTCGGAAAGTTGTCTAATGCGCCAGTAAATACACTGTGGCTGTATCTGGTGCTCGGACTTATTTTTGGCTGTGTCGGGCCGTTGTTCAACACTATGGTGTTGCGTACCCAGGATATGTTCCAGCGCTTTCACGGCGGTGAAATTAAAAAATGGGTGCTGATGGGCGGCGCGATCGGTGGCCTGTGCGGGATCCTCGGATTAATTCAACCTGAAGCGGCAGGCGGTGGCTTTAACCTGATCCCGATTGCCGCAGCAGGCAATTTTAGCGTCGGTCTACTGCTGTTTATATTTATCACCCGGGTGATCACCACGCTGCTGTGCTTCTCATCCGGCGCGCCCGGTGGGATCTTTGCCCCGATGCTGGCGTTGGGCACGTTGCTTGGTACAGCGTTCGGTATGGCTGCGGCAGCCTCTTTTCCGCAGTATCACCTGGAGGCCGGAACCTTTGCCATTGCCGGAATGGGGGCTTTGTTGGCTGCTTCGGTGCGTGCGCCGCTAACGGGTATTGTGCTGGTGCTGGAGATGACTGATAACTATCAGCTCATTTTGCCAATGATTATTACCTGTCTTGGCGCAACACTATTAGCCCAATTTATGGGCGGAAAGCCGCTATACTCGACTATCCTGGCTCGTACGCTGGCAAAACAGGAAGCGGAGCAGGCGGCGAAAAGCCAGGGGACTGCCGCTGGCGAGAATACTTGAACGAAATACCAGGGTATTAGATAATGGCCCAAAATATTGGGTTGAAATTTACCCAATTGCCGATGTCGTTTGGAGCAAAATATGAGTGATGACGTAGCGCTGCCACTGCAATTTACTGAAGCAGCAGCCAATAAAGTAAAAAGCTTGATCGCTGACGAAGAAAACCCGAATCTGAAATTACGCGTGTATATCACTGGCGGTGGTTGCAGCGGTTTCCAGTACGGTTTCACCTTTGATGACCAGGTGAATGAAGGTGATATGACCATTGAAAAACAAGGTGTTGGTCTGGTCGTTGATCCGATGAGTCTGCAATATCTGGTGGGCGGTGCGGTTGACTATACCGAAGGTCTGGAAGGTTCCCGCTTCGTTGTGACTAACCCGAATGCGAAAAGCACCTGCGGGTGTGGTTCTTCTTTCAGCATCTGATTGCTGTCTGTAATACCGATGGTCTGATGGTGTAGGCCCGGTAAGCGTAGCGCCACCGGGCAATGTGCCGGATGGCGGCGTAAACGCCTTATCCGGCCTACATGTTCTGTATCGTCACATCAACGCCCGTTATCATCCAGCGCAAACGTCGGCAATTTCAGATGCCAGCGAATGGCGGCAAGCCGAATCAGCAGGGTGACAATCATCCCCATCATACTGGCGTTTTCCAGTGAAACATCAAAGGTATAAAACGCCGTTGCATGCACGATCCCGCCGATAATACAGGCTGTGGCGTAGATCTCGGTGCGCAAAATCATCGGGACTTCACGAGCTAACACATCGCGAATGATCCCACCACCAACGCCGGTAATCACCCCCATACAAATCGCCACCAGCGGCCCTGTTCCTGCGAGAAATGCCTTGTTGACGCCAATACCCACGAACACCGCCAGGCCAACGGCATCCAGCACCGGAAGGATCCATTTCGGTATGCGTCTTGGTTGACGTACCAACAGGATCGTCAGCATGCTGGTGATCATCGCAACCACCAGATCGGTCGGATCCTTAACCCAAAAAACTGGTCCATTATCCAGCGCCATATCGCGGATCGTACCACCACCAACGGCGGTAACCACGCCGAGTACCAGGACGCCAAACGGATCCATACGTAATTTTCCGGCCAGTAATACGCCAGAGATTGCAAATACCGCGGTGCCGACAATATCAAGCCAATAGACGAGCATTTTTAAATCCTCACAACAGACCTGGTGGGGCAGGCGCTAATTTATCTGTGAAAGCGCATTACAGAGTTGTTTTGCGGCGAGGATAATACGCGGGCTCGCGCGTTCGAACCAGTCACTATTAAGTGTAATAATGGGTATTTTTAGCTGGTTTCCCCAGTATTGCTCAATTTTCAGAGTTTCACCCGGACCGCCTGTGGCAACAATAGCCTGGGGGGCTCGTGCCAGGACCTGCTCACGGCTAACCTGCGGCCAGGGAACCCGACTACCGGCAAAGATGTTTTCTCCGCCGCATACCTCAAGAACTTCGTGCTGAATAGAACCTTTTCCACTGGTAAACAGAGGATTGGCACCAAACTGGAGAAACACGCGTTTTTTCGGTTTGTTGGCATACTGAGATTTAAGTAAAGCATAGTCATCAAGCATGGTTTGCGCCGCCTGTTTAGCTTGTTCAGGCTTGGGGCTCCATGCCGCTAATTGGCGTAGCGCATCGGCAACCTGCTCAATAGTAACGGCGTCCACCCAGATGACCTTAATACCCAGAGAGGTCAGTTGATTCACCTGCCGCTCAGCATTTCCCCCGCGCCAGGCGACAACCAAATCAGGTTTCAGCGCCACAATACGTTCAAGATTCATCCCTTGCCAGGTTGAGACTTCCTCAATATTTTTGGCTTCTGGCGGGTAGTTTGAATAGCTGCTGACGCCAACGGGGGTAATGCCAGCGGCAAAAGCGAGTTCAGTATTGGCAGGAGAAAGCGTCACAACACGCGGCGCGGCGTAAAGGAACGCCGGGAGAGTGAAAAGCAGGGCGACCAGCGCCCTGGAGAGTAATTTAGCCATGCGCCAGTTTCTGTACCAGCGTTTCAACCATCAGACTTGACTGCTTCGCGGCAACCACCAGGAATTCGTCAAAGCTGAGATGGGACTGCTGATCGGCAACGTCAGAGATAGCGCGAACCACGACAAATGGCACGTTAAAGTTGTGGCAAACGTGCGCAATTGCGGTCGCTTCCATCTCAACGGCAATCGCCTGCGGGAAGTTATGCTTAATTTTAGCTAGTCCCACGGAACCATTAATGAAGGCATCGCCACTGACGATAAGTCCGCGAACGGCGTTCAGATTGAGTTCGGCGATACAAGACTCTGCGGCAGCAATCAACGCAGGATCGGCTTTAAAACCAGCCGGGCAGCCCGGTAGCTGACCAAATTCATAGCCAAAGGCAGTGACGTCGGCGTCGTGATAGCGCGCTTCGTCAGAAACTACGATATCCCCGACTTTCAGCGTAGAGGCCAGGCCACCCGCAGAACCGGTATTAATGATGGCGTCCGGCTTGCAGCGTTCAAGCAGCAGCGTAGCGCCCAGTGCCGCAGCCACTTTACCGATACCCGATTTCAGCAGCGCAACCTCTGTACCGTTCAGTTGGCCGGTGTAAATTTCACAACCGCCGAGCGCGATGGTCTGACGGTTTTCGATTTTGTCACGCAGCAGCGTAACTTCTTCTTCCATTGCACCAATGATGCCGATTTTCATAGATTTACTCGCGATAAGCCAGATTTGAGGGCATAGTCTATCATGCGCTTAAGGGGTAGCGCATTTCTCAGGCGGGAGAGGACATGGCACAGATCGATTTCCGAAAAAAAATAAACTGGCATCGTCGTTACCGTTCGCCGCAGGGCGTGAAGACTGAGCATGAGATCCTGCGTATTTTCGAAAGCGATCGCGGACGTATTATCAATTCACCGGCCATTCGCCGACTGCAACAAAAAACGCAGGTCTTTCCGCTGGAGCGTAATGCGGCAGTACGCACGCGCTTGACGCACTCGATGGAAGTTCAGCAGGTTGGGCGCTATATCGCGAAAGAGATCCTCAGCCGACTGAAAGAACTAAAGCTGCTGGAGCAGTATGGCCTGGATGAACTGACAGGGCCATTTGAGAGTATTGTCGAAATGTCCTGCCTGATGCATGACATTGGCAATCCGCCGTTTGGCCATTTCGGGGAGGCGGCAATTAATGACTGGTTTCGCCAGCGACTGTATCCCGCAGACGCAGAAAGCCAGCCCCTAAGTGATGACCGTTGCCAGGTGACGGCATTACGATTGCGTGAAGGCGAGGAGTCGCTGAATGATATTCGCCGCAAGGTGCGCCAGGACCTGTGCCATTTTGAAGGCAATGCGCAGGGTATTCGCCTTGTGCATACGTTGATGCGTATGAACCTTACCTGGGCGCAGGTCGGCGGTATTTTAAAATATACCCGTCCGGCGTGGTGGCGCGGCAGTGCACCCGAGACGCACAACTATTTAATGAAGAAACCGGGTTATTACCTTTCTGAAGAACCGTATATTGAGCGGTTGCGTAAAGAATTATCATTAGCGCCTTACAGTCGCTTTCCATTAACCTGGATTATGGAAGCTGCCGATGATATCTCTTATTGCGTGGCGGATCTGGAAGATGCCGTTGAGAAAAGAATCTTTAGCGTCGAGCAACTTTATCACCACCTGCATGAGGCGTGGGGGCAGCATGAAAAAGGTTCTCTGTTTAGCCAGGTTGTTGAGAACGCCTGGGAGAAGTCACGTTCAAATACATTAAGCCGGAGTACCGAAGATCAGTTCTTTATGTATTTACGCGTCAATACGCTGAATAAACTGGTGCCATATGCGGCCCAGCGGTTTATTGATAATTTGCCGCAGATTTATGAAGGCAGCTTTAATCATGCGCTGCTAGAAGATGCCAGTAGCTTCAGCCAGTTACTGGGTGTTTATAAAAATGTGGCGGTAAAACATGTGTTTAGCCATCCGGATGTTGAACAACTGGAACTACAGGGCTATCGGGTGATCAGCGGGTTGCTGGAGATCTATCAGCCGTTATTAAAAATGTCTCAGTCAGATTTTTCTGAACTGGTCGACAATGAAAGAGTAAAACGTTTTCCTATCGAGTCCCGTTTATTTCAGAAATTGTCTACCCGCCATCGTCTTGCGTATGTTGAGGCAGTTAGTAAAATATCGACGGGGTGCGCCGAGTATTCGGTTCTGGAATATTATTATCGCTGCCGACTGATCCAGGATTATATCAGCGGAATGACAGATTTGTATGCCTGGGATGAATATCGTCGCTTGATGGCCGTAGAACAATAAATACTCATTTGTAAAGACGGACAATAAAATTTTACTTTTTCCTTAAACTTAATTCTGGAACTTAGCGCTATAAAACGACTCTGACGTATACAGCAATTTTGCGTTACCTGTTAATCGAGAACGAAACACATGAAAAAAACCACATTAGCAATGAGTGCACTGGCTCTGAGTTTAGGTTTGGCGTTGTCCCCCCTGTCTGCTACAGCGGCTGAGACGTCGTCTTCAGCAATGACCGCCCAACAGATGCCAAGCCTGGCCCCGATGCTCGAAAAAGTGATGCCATCGGTGGTAAGTATTAACGTCGAGGGGAGCACGACGGTAAATACGCCGCGCATGCCGCGTAATTTCCAGCAGTTCTTCGGTGATAATTCACCGTTCTGCCAGGACGGTTCTCCGTTCCAGAGTTCACCGTTCTGCCAGGGCGGCGCACCGGGCGCTGACAATGGCGGCGGCCAGCAGCAGAAATTTATGGCACTCGGTTCCGGCGTAATTATTGATGCCGCGAAAGGGTATGTCGTGACCAATAACCACGTGGTAGATAACGCCACGGTGATTAAAGTTCAGTTGAGCGATGGTCGTAAATTTGACGCGAAGATTGTGGGTAAAGATCCGCGCTCCGATATCGCGCTGATCCAAATTCAGGATCCGAAAAACCTGACGGCGATTAAGCTGGCAGATTCCGATGCGCTGCGCGTGGGTGATTACACCGTGGCAATTGGTAACCCGTTTGGCCTCGGTGAAACGGTGACTTCCGGCATTGTTTCTGCGCTGGGACGAAGTGGCCTTAACGCGGAGAACTACGAAAACTTTATTCAGACGGATGCTGCGATCAACCGGGGTAACTCCGGTGGTGCGCTGGTCAACCTGAACGGTGAGCTGATCGGTATTAACACCGCGATCCTCGCACCGGACGGCGGTAACATCGGTATCGGTTTTGCGATCCCAAGCAACATGGTGAAAAACCTGACCTCGCAGATGGTTGAGTTTGGCCAGGTTAAACGCGGTGAGCTGGGCATTATGGGTACCGAGCTGAGCTCTGAGCTGGCGAAAGCGATGAAAGTTGACGCCCAGCGTGGCGCATTCGTCAGCCAGGTGATGCCGAACTCTTCCGCAGCGAAAGCGGGGATTAAAGCTGGGGATGTGATTACCTCCCTGAATGGCAAACCGATCAGCAGCTTCGCCGCCCTGCGTGCGCAGGTCGGTACGATGCCGGTTGGCAGCAAAATCACCCTGGGTCTGCTGCGTGACGGTAAGCCGGTCACCGTGAACCTGGAATTGCAGCAGAGCAGCCAGACTCAGGTTGACTCCAGCTCTATCTTTAAAGGCATCGAAGGTGCCGATATGAGCAACAAAGGCCAGGACAAAGGTGTCGTGGTAAGCGACGTGAAACCGAATTCTCCGGCCGCACAGATTGGCCTGAAGAAAGGGGATGTGATTATCGGCGCGAACCAGCAACCGGTGAAAAACATCGCTGAACTGCGCAAAATCCTCGACAGCAAACCGGCTGTACTGGCGCTGAACATTCAGCGTGGTGACAGCTCCATCTATCTGTTGATGCAGTAATCTCCCTGAACCCCTTCCTGCACAGGAAGGGGTTTCTTTTTGTGATACTTCCCACAACTCCATACTTCTCCCTTTCGCTTTGTGCATTTGCACAATGTCGCCGCTTATTATCTTCCCTATGCTTGAGCTCTGCTCACAGGAGGGGTTTATGGCTGGTTGGCATCTTGATACCAAAATGGCGCAGGATATCGTGGCGCGTACCATGCGCATCATTGATACCAATATCAACGTAATGGATGCCCGTGGGCGGATAATCGGCAGCGGCGATCGCGAACGTATTGGTGAATTGCACGAAGGCGCGCTGCTGGTGCTTTCGCAGGGGCGGGTGGTCGATATCGACGATGCGGTGGCACGTCACTTGCACGGTGTACGACAGGGGATAAACCTGCCTCTGCGTCTGGAAGGCGAAATCGTTGGCGTTATCGGCCTTACCGGCGAACCGGAGCATCTGCGCAAATACGGCGAGTTAGTATGTATGACCGCCGAGATGATGCTGGAACAGTCGCGCTTGATGCATCTGTTAGCGCAGGATAGCCGCCTGCGTGAAGAGCTGGTGATGAACCTGATTCAGGCGGAAGAGAATACGCCAGCGCTGATGGAATGGGCTCAGCGTTTAGGCATTGATTTGAACCAGCCGCGCGTGGTGGCGGTATTGGAGGTCGATAGTGGCCAGCTTGGCGTCGACAGTGCAATGGCGGAGCTACAGCAATTGCAGAATGCGTTGACTACGCCCGAACGTAATAATCTGATTGCGATTGTTTCTCTGACTGAGATGGTGGTGCTGAAACCGGCGCTCAATCAGTTTGGCCGCTGGGACGCTGAAGATCATCGTAAGCGCGTTGAGCAGCTTATTGCCCGTATGAAAGAAAACGGACAGCTGCGGTTTCGCGTATCGCTGGGCAACTATTTTACCGGGCCCGGTAGCATTGCCCGTTCGTATCGTACGGCGCGCACTACCATGATGGTCGGTAAACAGCGGATGCCGGAAAGCCGTAGCTATTTCTATCAGGATTTGATGCTGCCAGTGCTGCTGGACAGCCTGCGCGGTGGCTGGCAGGCCAATGAGCTGGCGCGTCCTTTGGTGAGGCTGAAGGCGATGGATAACAACGGGTTGCTGCGTCGGACATTGGCGGCATGGTTTCGTCATAACGTCCAGCCGCTGGCCACCTCAAAGGCACTGTTTATTCACCGCAATACGCTGGAATATCGCCTGAATCGTATTTCAGAACTGACCGGGCTGGATCTGGGAAACTTTGACGACCGACTGCTGCTGTATGTAGCGTTACAACTGGATGAACAGCATTGATTAATTGCCTGATGGCGCTAGCTTATCAGGCCTACGAGGATATACCTGTAGGCCGGATAAGGCGTAAGACGCCGCCATCCGGCAACAAACGGCTTATTTACGCGTCAGTTTTTCGAGATCGGCTTCAATTTCGCTGATCTTGTTGGTCACAACGCTTTCAAGATGACGTAAATCATCAAGGATCTTGCGTTTAAGATCGACTTCGCTGCGATCGCGCTGGCAGATCTGATCCAGTTCGTCGATCACATAGCGCAGGTTGGGACTGATCTCCTGCACTTCTTTGTAACCCTGGCCGACGCCATCGGCAACCACCGTTTTGCGCTGACGGGGATATTTGAACTTCACGCTCTTGGCAAAAAACTCGCCTTTATCCTTCTGGAAATAGATTTTCAGGATATCGTTGTTGGCTTCTTGCCGCAGGCTGTAACGATCGATCTCTTCAGGATTAGTAATGCCCAGACTTTTCAGATTGTCATACATAGCGGTACCCTTAAGCTCACTATAACCATTGAATAATTAACGAAAAGCCTTGTTTATGCCACTCGCAGATGTAAAAAAAGCGGGCTAAGCCCGCTTTTTCAAATCGCTGTTAGTCGATGGTGCGTAACAGCTCGTTGATTCCCACTTTGCCACGCGTTTTGGCATCGACTTTCTTCACAATCACCGCGCAGTACAGGCTGTATTTGCCATCTTTCGACGGCAGGTTGCCGGAGACGACCACGGAGCCTGCCGGAACGCGACCATAATGCACTTCGCCAGTTTCACGATCGTAAATACGGGTGCTCTGACCGATGTACACGCCCATAGAAATAACTGAGCCTTCTTCGACGATTACGCCTTCAACCACTTCAGAACGTGCGCCGATGAAGCAGTTGTCTTCGATGATGGTCGGGTTAGCCTGTAACGGCTCCAGTACGCCGCCGATGCCAACGCCGCCGGACAGGTGTACGTTTTTACCGATTTGCGCGCAGGAACCGACTGTCGCCCAGGTATCAACCATCGTACCTTCATCAACATAAGCGCCGATGTTTACGTAAGATGGCATCAGCACGGTGTTACGGGCGATAAACGCACCCTGACGCACGGCCGCAGGCGGAACCACACGGAAACCTTCCTTCTGGAAGCGCGCTTCGTCATAGTTGGCGAATTTCATCGGTACTTTATCGAAGTAACGGCTTTCCGCACCTTCGATGACCTGATTATCGTTAATACGGAAAGAGAGCAGGACCGCCTTTTTCAGCCACTGATGCGTGACCCACTGACCCTCAATCTTCTCTGCGACGCGCAGTGCACCGGAATCCAGTAAAGAAATAACCTGATTCACCGCTTCGCGGGTTACGGTATCTACATTTGCCGGAGTAATGTCGGCACGGCGCTCGAAAGCGGACTCAATAACGTTCTGTAACTGCTGCATTGTTAAACTCTTTCCATAATAAATAAAAACATCACCCTTTATCGTTTGGATTGAGGGCCTCTGTCAACCGTTGATGCACTTCCTGCTGCAGCTCATTATTAAGGGCGCGCCGGTCGGCGGTGGCGATTATGAATAAATCTTCTACTCGCTCGCCAATGGTTGTAATTCGGGCGCCATGCAGCGAAATTCCCAGATCGGCAAAAATCTGCCCGACCCGCGCCAGCAGGCCGGGCTGGTCGAGAGCGATAAGCTCCAGGAATGATTTTCGGTCGGTATGGGTCGGCAAAAAGGTGACCTCAGTATCGACGGTAAAGTGGCGTAATTTTGCCGGCTGGCGACGCGGTTGCGGTGGCTGCCAACTGCGCTGCGTGATGGCCTGTTCCAGTCCAAAACGGATCGCTTCATGTCGGTCTGAAGACAGCGGGCTGCCGTCCGGTTCCAGTACGATGAACGTATCCATCGCCATCCCATCGCGGGTAGTGAAAATCTGCGCATCGTGGACGCTAAGATTACGCCTGTCCAGTTCAGCGCAGACGGCGGCAAACAGGTAAGGACGGTCAGGGCTCCAGATGAAAATTTCTGTCCCGCCGCGCGTGGCCTGTGGGCTGAGCAGGATCAGCGGCTTGCTGAGATCGTGTTGCAGCAGATGGCGCGCATGCCAGGCCAGCTGATTTGGGCTGTGACGCACGAAGTAGTTGGCGCGACAGCGTGACCAGATGTGGTGCAACGCTTCTTCATCAATGTTGTCCATTCGCAGTAGCGCCAGCGCCTGAAGCTGATGATGGCGTACACGCTCACGCATATCCGGCGTATTTTGCATGCCACGACGCAGTTGTTTTTCCGTTGCGAAGTACAGCTCGCGTAGCAGGCTTTGCTTCCAGCTATTCCACAGCGTTTCGTTGGTGGCGCAAATATCCGCGACGGTCAGACACACCAAAAAGCGCAGACGGTGTTCCGTTTGTACCTCTTCGGCGAATTGCTTGATCACTTCGGGATCCTGAATATCGCGGCGCTGAGCGGTCACCGACATCAGCAAATGCTGGCGCACCAGCCACACGATCAGCTGCGTTTCGCGGGAATTCAGGCCGTGCAGTTCGGCGAACTTGAGCACGTCCTGAGCGCCGAGCACCGAGTGATCGCCGCCGCGGCCTTTGGCGATATCGTGGAACAGCGCGGCAATCAGAATCAACTCCGGCTGTCGCAGACGCGGCCATAGATCCACACACAGCGGATGGCGCTGACGGGTCTCTTCGTTGGCAAAACTTTCCAGCTTGAGCATTACGCGGATGGTGTGTTCATCCACCGTATAGGCATGAAACAGGTCAAACTGCATTTGGCCGACAATATGCGACCATTGCGGCATATAGGCCCACAACACGCTGTGGCGATGCATCGGCAGCAGACCGCGGCTCACCGCGCCCGGATGGCGTAACATACTGAGAAACAGCGATCGCGCTTCCGGGATGTAGCACAGCGGTTGGGTTAAATGACGGCGGGCATGACGCAGATGGCGCAACGTGGTGGAGTAAATCCCGCTGATCGCGCTGTTACGCACCATGATGTAAAACATCCGCAGTATAGCTTCGGGTTTGCGGATAAACAGATCGTCGTTGCGCAGATCGATCAACGTGCCGCGCAGTTGGAAGTCGTCATCAATCGGGCGAGGTTTTTCATCGGCGGGCATGGCGAGGATCGCCTCGTCGAACAGTTGCAACAGCATGTGATTCAGTTCGCTGACCCGTCGGGTGACGCGGAAATAGTCTTTCATCATCCGCTCGATAGGTTCGTTGCCTTCGCCGCCGTAGTTTAGCCGTTGCGCCACGCTGAGCTGGCGGTCAAACAGCAGGCGGTTGTCGTAACGACTAACGACCAGATGCAGGGCGAAGCGAATCCGCCACAGGATATGCAAACATTCATTGAGCTCGGCACGTTCTGCCAGCGTCAAAAAGCCGAAACCGACCATTTCGTCCAGTGAGGTGGCGCCAAAATGGCGACGGGCCACCCACTGCAGGGTATGGATATCGCGCAGGCCGCCGGGACTGCTTTTGATATCCGGCTCCAGGTTGTAGCTAGTGCCGTGATAGCGCTGGTGGCGCTGATTCTGCTCTTCCACTTTGGCGGCGTAAAACTTGTCGGAAGGCCAGAAACCTTCGCTAAAAATATGCTTTTGCAGCTCTAGAAACAGCGCCACATCGCCGATCAGCAGGCGAGTTTCAATCAGGTTGGTGGCGACGGTTAAATCTGATAATCCTTCCAGCAGACACTCTTCCAGCGTACGCACGCTATGTCCAACCTCCAGCCTCACGTCCCATAGCAGCGTTAACAGCTCACCGACTTTCTCGGCCTGCGCATCAGGCAGCTTTTTACGACTCAGGATCAGCAGGTCAATATCGGAAAGCGGGTGCAATTCGCCTCGCCCGTAGCCGCCAACGGCAACCAGCGCCAGATCGGCTATTTGCCCGAACCCAGCTTCTATCCACAAACGCTGTAGCAGTTGGTCAATAAATTCGGTGCGGGCCTCAATGAGCTGTTCTGCGGAAATTCCACTGTCAAACGCTTCGCCTAACCAGTTCTGGAAGGTGTCAATATGCGCTTTAATGCCGGAGCAGTTGAGATCTTGCTGTGGCCATGTCCCTGGGTTTTGCGGTTGGCCAGGCAGGGTGGGGAGGGCAGTATTTGCGTGCTGTTCAGGAAGAGTATTCATTATGCGCCACCCATTAAAAAGCCGGATGATGGCGTGAACGCCTTATCCGGCCTACTAAGTAGTACAATTTGTAGGCCTGATAAGATGCGAATGCATCGCCATCAGGCAAAACATTATTCGCCGTGTGTGATGATCGCCGGGATGGTGTCATCCTTGCGTAACGTCAGAATTTCACAGCCGTTTTCCGTCACTACAATAGTATGCTCGTACTGTGCAGACAAGCTCCGGTCTTTGGTTTTCACCGTCCAGCCGTCTTTCATGGTGCGGATGCGGTAATCACCGGCATTCAGCATCGGTTCTATGGTGAACGTCATGCCCGGTTGCAGTACCACACCACCGTCGTCTGCATCGTAGTGCAGAACCTGTGGCTCTTCATGGAAGCCGCGACCGATACCGTGACCGCAGTATTCACGAACGACAGAGAAACCTTCGCCTTCCGCGTATTTCTGAATAGCAGCGCCCAGCGTGCGCAGGCGAATGCCCGGTTTTACCATTCGCAGCGCCAGATACAGGCTTTCCTGTGTGACGCGGCACAGACGCTCGCCCAGAATAGTAGGTTTGCCGACGATGAACATTTTCGAGGTATCGCCGTGGTACTCGTCTTTAATCACGGTTACGTCGATGTTGACGATGTCGCCGTCTTTCAGAAGTTTGGCGTCGTCCGGGATCCCGTGGCACACCACTTCATTAATAGAGATACATACGGATTTCGGATAGCCGTGATAGCCCAGGCAGGCGGAAATGGCCTGCTGCTCATTCACGATATAGTCATTACAGAGGCGATCCAGCTCGCCGGTGCTGACGCCCGGTTTAACAAACGGCGCGATCATTTCCAGTACATCAGCGGCCAGGCGGCCAGCGACGCGCATTTTTTCGATTTCTTCAGGGGTCTTGATTGAGATAGCCATAAATTCTGTCCATCAGTGTCGATTATTTCGACAATAATTGTGTAAGTGCTGTCAATGGTATCAGTCTGGGGTGTACCCTGCCAAATTGAGAATCATTCTGAACTTCGCCTTTCGTGCCACAAATGCGTTGGCTACATTTTTTCACCCCAGTCACTTACTGGTTGTAAGCTCCCGGGGATTCAAAATTTTGCCGCCTTCCTGTAACACGAAATTCATCGTTCATTCAGCACAGACCGCCAACAATTATTGGTGTCGGTGGCGTATTTGTGGTATAAAGCGCGCCGGACTTCCGATCCATTCGAAGACTACACACGATGGACGGGAGCGACAAATCTCACTTTGTGTAACAACACACACGTATCGGCACATATTCCGGGGTGCCCTTTGGGGTCGGTAATATGGGATGCGTGGAGGCTTAACCCCAACTTTTATATATAGAGGTTTTAATCATGGCAACTGTTTCCATGCGCGACATGCTCAAGGCTGGTGTTCACTTCGGTCACCAGACCCGTTACTGGAACCCGAAAATGAAGCCGTTCATCTTCGGTGCGCGTAACA